>Ga0247837_1002362_pt1 | contig 36045 bp, 30 predicted proteins | sample LaCtaG_2_FD_187115 | JGI IMG/M metagenome (GOLD analysis project Ga0247837, IMG submission 187115) | Freshwater microbial communities from meromictic Lake La Cruz, Castile-La Mancha, Spain - LaCruzMarch2015_14.5m | ecosystem: Environmental > Aquatic > Freshwater > Lake | place: Spain: Castile-La...
CTGCACAGCCATTTCCCCCTAGTTATGCATATTAACGCTCCTGCTAGAAGTCAAAAGCCCCTGCTCCGCACAATCCTGAGTCCCCTCACTCCCCACAGCGGCCTTTCTTCCCCTTCACTCACAGGCAAAACAGTCCGATTCCAATTCCCCTCGCAGGCCGCTCGAGTCAGAGACATCTCTGAGGACTTGGACTAAGTGGCTACGACTATAGCACTGCTGAGGACGAAGTCTACGCAGAATCTGTCCTCTCCCAGACTACAGGACGCCCCGATTTCCCTGCGTCGCCTCAAGCCTATACACAGAGTCCTGAGTAAAGACGACCTCTATGCTCGCAAACAGACCTTAGTCCTACTGAGCGGCTTCAAGCCCTTGTCTAGACGCTCTAACCCTCTCCTCCCCTCCTAGTCCCAGTCTCATATGGTCTGGACCCCTGCAAAATGTCAGACTCCAAAGCCGGCCCCTTCACCGCTCGCCAACAACTCTTGCTCTGCCGCCAAAGAATCGACAAGTCCCCAGGTCTGCTGGCCACACTGGAAGTGTGCCTGGGAAGCGTGGCTTTCGCCCACCTCCTGACCTCTCTAGCAATGCTGTGGAGCAGCCCACTGAGAGAAGCAGTGCTGCCACTAGCGGTCTTGTGCTTGGAAGTGACAGTTCTGTCCCTCGCAGTGCTAGTGCTGGTCATCAGGGACGTTTGCGCTAGGCCGGAAGAGTCGCTGTCAGTCTGGCAGAGAGAAGCTTTGGGCCGCTTGCTGCGGAATATCGTGATTTGGAGTCTGCTGGGCGTGTCCTTGCTGTGGGGGTATGAACAGGCCCAGGGACAGGACAAGTTGGCTCTGACTGGGGCAGTGGTGCCTGCCCTGGTGGCAGCTTGTCTTGGCGGGGTGAAGATTGTGCTGGTTCGGACGGATAGGACGTGGTTTTGGCTGGGACTGTCAGTGCTGTTTGGCCTGCAGATGCTGCTATTGGTGCTCAAAGTGGACTTTGGAGTCTCAATTTCCTGGCTTTCGACCTGCTTTCCTATATACATAATATCCATTGATGCGCTTTTTCTCACTTTTACAGTGAGCTTCGAAGACTTATCCCAAGCGAAATCCCCCCTTCTCCCCACTATAATCTGCGGAATCCTTAAGTCCGCAGCCTGCCTAATGGTCCTGATCACAACCCTACTATGCGCTTTGCAAGGCGACAGCGCAGGCCCCGACCAGGCCACTCTCTCTCTCCTCGAAGCGGCGACCTTCTGCCTGTGCTACGTCTCCGCTGTGCGACTAAGCGGCAACTACCTGCTGAACATTGTGTGGGGACACGCGGAAATGGACTTTCTGCAGCAAAAGTACCCTGCACTACTGGCGCGCAGACAGACTGTATAGGTTCTAAGCCACTACTCTACGAGCCCATGGCTTGCACCACTACTCCAGAGCTGAGACTGCACAGGTACCCGTTGTCCTTCACTTCCCTGCCGTTGAAGAACAGGCGAATTGGGCCTTCTGCGTGAGCCGCAGAGCGGTAGGCAGCTTTGAGGTCCTTGCCTGTCTGGTTGGAGTTGATGTGGACGGCGACGTCAGGTCTTTTGGCACTCCTGACAGTGAGATCCAGGGGCATAGCTAGTGCAACGGGCACCACTTTGTCCTCTTTCGCTTCTCCGTACTCAGTGGGTTCGTTGATAACGAAAGGCGGCAGCTCGTACTTGAACCCTAGTTCGTCGTAGCAGACCATAATGTACCCTTGGTGCATTGTGAGTCCGCTGGCCTTCACAATTGCCTCCGCAGTGTCTAGGTAGGCCTTACCCGTATCTGCAGCTTCGCAGGCGGCCTTTAGAGCGCCCCATTGGTTGGGGTCTCCCTGCACTCGAGTTTCCCAGAACTCTTCTATCTTCTTTGCCACTTCTTCTCGAGTCGCTTCCGTCAGCCAGGCAGCAGTTTGACGACAGCCACGGCCTGCAGATTTGAAGACTGAGTGGGACTTACGGTGCTGCTTGAAGGTGAAGTTGCCTATGCGTCGCACTTGCAGTTTCTCGTGCACTGTTTGGGAGTCTGACTTGCCACAGCACGCACTTCCCATGATGGAATTACAGGAGACGTTGGAACGGCAAAGCAGGGAATTCACTGAGGAAATAAGCAGCAAAGAAGACACCAAAACCCCATTATTTGCGATACAAAGCTACATTTCCTACACTTCTCTGATATCAGTCCAACTTCCCTCCCCCTTCCTGTGCTGCTTTCCACCCCACTGCACCGGCCTGACCTCCACCTCCCCCTTGACTCGCATATCCAACTCCACCATAATAGTTTCCCGAGTCCTCCTGCCCCTGGCTTCTGCCTGTAAAGTCTCCACTATGTGTCTGGAACGCTGCAAAGTGGCCTTTTTCCGCTCGATTTCCTGCAGAAGCGATATATTTGCAGGAATTTCTCGACTAGATGGAAGCTTCTCATAGGCTGAAGAGCCCTGAAAAGGGGTGGAGGCCGGCCTGCGCTCTGATTCAGATCTTAAATGAGGGCGAAAACGCTTAGATACGCCCTTTGCACTGTCTGAAACCCGCTCCAAATCGGCGTTTATCTGCGCTTTGGACCTGCTAATGATATTTTGGAACAGTTTTAGGTAGTTTTCGTGGTCGATTTGGGGAACTTCCTGGCTCGATGTGACTTTTCGAGAGCCTTTTTGCTTCGATTTCTGCGAAAATAGCGAAATTTTCCGGATTTCCGCAACTTCCAGGTCCGATTCTCTAATAAGGGGAGCAGAGGCGTCTATATGCGGTAGGAAATTTGCAATGAAAAACAGCTTTTCATAGTCTTTATCCACTAATAAATCCGCACTTTCCCTCGTTTCCTGCTTCTCCGAGGGCAGCGACTGCAAACTATAGTCCGAAGTGCCGACAGTTCCAACCGAAATCCCCACCGAACTGTCCAAACTTTCGTTTTTGGGGTCCGTACAAGTCCTCAATCTCTCCAGAAACCGGTACATTGTGGGCACCACTGCGACTTCCAGACCTGCCAACTGTCCTAAGCACTTTTGCACGATGTCCACCCCTAGGCCTCCCTCAGTCCTGCGCAGGGCGGCTGCCAGACTGATGGCTATGAGTCCTGACAGGTTCAAACGGGTCTTGCGGGAGAAGGAAGTGAGGCAGTGGCGGTTGAGGGAAGTGATGGTGTGGGCGCAGTGGTGGATGTAGCTGAGGGCTTCGTGGGGTTTGTGCAGTTTCCAGAGCACTAGGAAGGCAGTGAAGTGGGTTTGAAGGAACAGTTCAGGCTTCATATTGTGAGTTGTGCGCTCAGACCTAGGTAGTCCTTACGCCAGCTGCAGGTTGAGACTTTCCCTCACGAACTTCAAAGCTGACGAGAAGTCCTGCACTCTGTTGACTCCTTACTGTTGAAACCAATACGCCAGACTATTGAACAGAAGCAGTCTGCCGCCCCACAGCCAGTCCCCTCCAGTGCCTCCGTAGAGCCTCTGGTCCGCCCTCAGCGCCTTTTGCAGCAACGCTAAGGAGTCCGGCAGCAGAGAATGCTGTAGGAAGATGAGGCTGAGACTAGTGCATTGGGTGATCAGAGCCTTGTTCAGGGCTATGAGGTCGCTGGGGTTGGAGCCGTAGAGGACGGGGAGCCGCTCACAGCGGAGTTCGAGTTGCTCGATTTTTAAACGCACTTCGGGCAGAGTCAAATAGCGTCTTTTGCCTTTGGACATTTATTGAAAGGAATTGAAGCGATATCTTGGGAATTTGAAGAAATTCGATGATTTCCGCACATACTGTAAATATAGCAGAATGACATAGCAGGAAATGTCCTCCGAATGCTGTTTTCTCCCCACTCTCGACTAAAATCGCTCCAAACATATCAATTTGATTGGGCAATTGCTATGTTTGCTCGCCTGCTTTCCCCTAGTTTTGCCACTGTATCGCCCAATAAAGGCAAATATGGGCGAAGCCGGGCACATTTACACAATCGCAGAAGAGTCGAAGTACGTAAAAGTGACAGGCGTGGCTCCCTACCAGCTGCAAGGGGAGTTAGAGCAGCGTTGCAGAGCCCACGGCCGACTACTCAGCCTCACCCAGCTCCCCAGCAGTCCAGAAACTCTCACTACAGCCTTTCTACTGACTTTTGAGGACTATTTGGAGGCCAAAAAGGCGAAAAAGGCGCTTCACAGGCAGAGTTTTTACGGGTTTGAGCTGATTTTTCGCTATCAGCCGGCCTTAGAATCAGTTTCAGACACTTATGCTAAGCTGAAACTGTATGAAATGCAGTCCAGACTGGAACTGGCTCCGAAGCCCACAACGAGAGTCGAAGAACCGCCCAAAGAAGCAGTTCCTGTCCCAATTCCAGTCAAAAGAAGGCGGATTTAGGCGATTTCCTGCACAGTTGTAGAGAATAGACGTGTTTTCCCTTCTAAATGGACTGCTATAATCCTTCCATCGACTCCAGTAGTCTGCATATATGCCCTAAAGTCAGCAATATGAAGCCAATTGCCTCAGTGTCCTCTGCTCTCCTGGCCTCCCAAGCCTCAGACCTGAGTTCGCACCAGCAAGGCGACCAGCGGCGCACTCGAGCCGACCTCATCAGAGCTGTGAACTTGGAACTACTGCCCCTTTCCCACCTGATTTTCCTGTACTGTCCCCTGCTGGGACTGCTGCTCTGGCTGTACGTGTGTCTGTTCCCTTACTTCTACATCCACTCCTGTGAGCAGGGCATGTACATCAGTGCACATGTGATTTACGGACTGCTTGCAGGGGCGAGTTTCGTATTTGAAATGAAGGTTTCCAAGCGAATTGTGGCAGTGATTGAGCCCTTATCAGGGAAAAGGCGTCTCAGTAACTTCCAAACTCTGCGCCTGGTGATAGGGCAATTAGGCAGATTGGACATATACACCAATTTCTGCTTTGTAGTGATTTGCTTCGAGTGTCAGTCGAGGTTTGCCTATTACGCGCTGGCTATTCGCATACTGTCCTCCAGCGTTTTGGTCGCCTTGCAGGTGAAAACGATATTGGAAAGAAACGTGATATCGCTGCAACTGCTGGAGTTTACGACCCTGTTTGACTTGCTTGGAAAGTACCAAATTATGTATATTGAGGGAGAAAAAAGCTCGGAATTGCTGCGAGCCTGGGTCAAAACAGGCAGCGTTTTGCCCCTTTTCAAATTCTTTGTGGACGATATCGGGCAATTCGTAATTCAGCTGCTCTTCCTTATCGAGCAAGGCCAATTGAAGCTATTCGTCTGCGTCTCTCTCTGCATTTCCATCGTCTTTTCCTTCCTGTCCGTTCTCATGGTCTACCTAAAGTACACAATATTCACTCCCAATATGGTGCTTGAGGAGGAGTTGGTCCACACAGTAAGGCTTCAACTCCAATCTCACAACTTTGAAGCAGTCAAAAACTCTCTGTCCGATAAGAAGAAATTCCGCAAATTCGCAGGAGAAACTCGCAGTGAAGTGCTGAAACTAGTGGCAGTGAGCGACTTCGACCTTTTCGTGTACTTGGTGGAGTACCTCATTAGCACCAAAAGTGACGCTTTGCTGAATAATGAAGTGCTGCATGAGAAACTGCTGCAGAGTTTGAGGATGTGTAGGAAGTGTCCGGAGACGGTTCTAAAGGCTCTTGCCTATCTGCGAGATACCAAAAACGTGTTTATCGACTTTACCAAGCGATTATCCATCTCCAACGAAGGCGGACTGCTGCACTGTCTGCTAGCCGAGCCTCATTTCCTCCTCCGCAACCTCCAAAACGGCACCTACGACCTCATCGAATTCGCAATTGAGCAGGGCGCCACAGTGGACGACCCTGACAAATTCGGGGAAACGCCCACCACCCTCGCAGCCAAGCTAAACTTCCAAGCCCTAATCCGCAGCACCTCCAGCAAAACTCTCCGTGAACTGTTCAGTTTCTACAACATCACGCTAGGCAAAGAGGAAGTGGACCTGAGGATCAAGGAGTGGGCGTACGGACTGGTGGTGATGCTGGTGAGTCATGGAGTGAGCCTCAAGCACAGGAACAAGAAGGGAAGGACTGCGGTGGAAATTGCGAAGGAAGCGGGGAATGTGGTGCTGGCGCATTCGTTGGAAAGGATGATGAAATCCAGCTTCCTGTCCCCTGATACGCCTAAAATAGCGTAGTTGTAGGCTTTAAACTGGACACTGCAGTGGACTGAAGTTTCCCTGGGAATAGTGTTGATGTATTGCGAATCAGCAGGAATTATATCATTGGAAGTGCTTAGTCAACAGCAGCTGAAATAATGCTAGGATAGAGGCAGCAAGGCTCATACACATTCCTGATTCTTGCAATGAGGAGAGGGAAATTGAGCACTTCGGCCAAACCTGCCCGATGCAGGCAGCAAAAAGCGACCCAGGTGGGAATCGAACCCACAACCCCCAGATTAGAAGTCTGGTGCGCTATCCGTTGCGCCACTGGGCCTCACAAAGCCTCAACTCCCTGCCTTTTCTCCCTAGTCAAGCCCTACCTCCCTGGTTCCAGCCCACCAGCAGTCTGTGGGTGGGGATTTTAGGTAAAATGATAGGGAAGCTGGTGCTTTGTGCTATGGTCATGTGGACTAGTGCTGAAGATGCAGTGGCTTTGGACCTACTTGCGGACCTGCGCAACCTGCGGAGCGACTTAAGGCAGTGGAACGCTTCGCTCACTTTGGCTGCGTATTCCCCCCTTCTCCAGGCCCTACACAACCTTAATCGGAGCCTGATCGCACTTAATCGAACTGCTGCTTACCTGCGAGACGATGTGTCTGAACTTGGAGTCAAAGCCAATGAAGTGTTTTCCTTGGAAGACTCCTTGTTGCGACTTTTAGCAAATCTTACTGGGCAATTCGCAGTTCTTCAATCGAAAATCGTCCATCTGGACGACCCGAATATCGGCGATACAGTGGAAGCAGCCTTTAATAAGCCCAGTCCTCGCAAGACACAAATTTACCTCTCAGTACTTTCCCATCAGGCCAATAACTCCAAGGAGTTCGCGACTGTGCTGGAAGAACTGGTGCAGAAGGAAGTAACTTTCAGAGCCATTTATGGACTGTTGGGAGTGGTAGGAGGTAGGTAGGCTTGGGTGCTCATGCTGGTGCTGTGGTGCATGCTGAATAAAGTGAAGGAAAGGCCGAAGGACGAAGACTAGGGAGTGGTCATAAATGGCGCAGGACAAGGCTCCCTCAGAGCCTCTGATCTACACCCACCGCGACTTCGGTGCTGCCTACTTCGTGACCAATCTCCCGAACTCCTACGAACGTATGTGGATGGTGGCTCGCGCAATCAACTTCGATGTCGAGAACTACAACAAAATCTACAACAATCCAGACCGCGGCATGAAGAAGCGGTACCTGCGCAACTTCATTAGATTCGTAGACCAGCCCCTGTCGTATTTGTACTGGCACTCGCTTCCCTACTGGCGTAGCGGCACTATACGGTTCCTGCCCCTCTACTTCAGCTTCTGCTTCATTGGGACTTGGTGGGTGATGGGCAGCACGCTGTACCAAGGTTCAGTGGATCGCGCGAGAGAAGAAGTGAGATCGGGGCACAAGCGGTACGAAAACCCCATGGAGGAGAAGTCCTTCAGCCACTTCAACGCTATGCTCTTCCACGAGCATGAGTACTCGATGGACAAGGGCATGCAGTCGCAGAAGGGAGCCCCGCCCTACCCGAAGTTCTGCAGACTCAACTACCACATCCGTGACCAGAACCTCAGGAAGTACTTCGCCCACCGAGAACGTAGAGGCGTAGATCCCTTCACAGGGAAGCCTAAGGCCTAAAGGCAAAGCCTCTTCAATATGGCTGTAATTAGTGGACCAGATGGAAGGAGACTATCAGGTCCGCGACATCGGTTTGGCAGAGTGGGGGCGGAAGGAGATTGAGCTGGCTGAGGTTGAAATGCCCGGACTTATGGCCTGCAGATCTGAGTATGGAACTGCGCAGCCCTTGGCAGGCGCAAAGATATCCGGCTCTCTCCATATGACCATCCAAACTGCTGTGCTGATTGAGACTCTCCACAACTTGGGCGCCACTCTCCGTTGGGCTTCTTGCAACATCTACAGCACCCAAGACCACGCAGCCTCCGCCATCGCCAAGTCCGGCACTGCTGCCGTCTTCGCCTGGAAGGGAGAAACTCTGGCTGAGTACTGGGACTGCACAGAGAAAGCCATCACCTGGCCCAACGGCGACGGCCCAGACCTAATAGTAGACGACGGAGGCGACATGACCATGCTTGTACATGAGGGAGTCAAGTATGAGAAACTCTTCGAGAGCAATGGATCGAAGCCCAACGTGGAAGAGTTCGAAGGGGAGTTCAAGTTCGTCATTGCCATCATTCTGAAGACTTTGGAGTCTCAGCCCCGCAAGTGGCGCATTATGGCGGAGCGCCTGGCTGGCGTATCGGAGGAAACCACTACTGGCGTCCTGCGTCTGCATGACCGCATGGTGGACCACACTCTCCTGTTCCCTGCGATTAACGTCAACGACTCGGTCACCAAGAGCAAGTTCGACAACATATACGGATGCAGACATTCACTACCTGATGGAATCATGAGAGCCACGGATGTGATGATTTCAGGCAAAATGGTGGTGATCTGTGGGTACGGAGACGTAGGCAAGGGCTGTGCTGCTGCTATGAGGAACTGCGGTGCACGAGTAGTAGTCACTGAAGTCGACCCCATCTGTGCCTTGCAAGCCACAATGGAGGGCTACAGCGTCAAGCGTCTGGAGTCAGTCCTGCACGAAGCGGACATTTACGTCTCTGCCACAGGCAACCGCGACATCATCCGCCTCGAACACATGTCTCGCATGAAGAACAACGCAATTGTGGGCAACATCGGCCACTTCGACCACGAAATCGACATGCACGCTCTAGACTCATCTCCAGGCATTAAAATCGTCAATATCAAGCCTCAAGTCGACCGCTACATCTTCCCCGACGGCCACGCTATCCTGGTTTTGGCCTCTGGACGTCTTTTGAACCTTGGCTGTGCGACCGGCCACCCCAGTTTCGTGATGTCCTGCTCCTTCACAAACCAAGTGCTGGCACAGATGGACCTGTGGAAGGAGAGAACCACTGGGAAGTACCAGCGCGGGCATCTATACACCCTGCCCAAGGCTTTGGATGAGAAGGTGGCGAGACTGCACTTGCCCGCCCTCAATGCGGATTTGACCGTTCTCAGTAGTGAGCAGGCTGCTTATATTGGAGTGCCGGTGGCTGGGCCTTACAAGAAGGCAGAGTATCGCTATTAGATAAGACTTAGGATCTCACACTGCATTGCACGCAATTTGGCTGTTTCTGTGGCTTAAGTAGGCTACGATTTTCGATGTATGTCTAATGTGCACTAGTATCATTTGCTTGGAAGCACCTATCTCCTACTGCTGTAAACTCTAACATTGAATGCCTGAAGTGTATTGCTTAATATGAGCAGTGACTGGCTGAAGCTGCACACAGACTGCTCCTGGCAGCGACTTGTGGCCGTTCTCCTCAGAGCAGTGCCTGGAGGTCCTCAGTCGCTCTGTCTGACTGTGTCTTCACAGAGGGGTGAAAGACTGGCCAGCTTGCGAGAAGAGTTCACAGCCAACCCGAGCTGGAGACTTCCGCCCTGGCCCAGAACTCACTTCCCACTGCGTCTACATCTATTCGCTGAGGACCAAATGCTCATTTGGACCGACGAAGTCGATTTGAAGAACCTGTACTTCGTCACTAGTGACCTAAAGGACTTGGAACGGCCCTCAGAACTAGTAGTGTTGCTACACTTTGGGGAGCACGGCTACTTCACAGTGCAAAGCCTCGCCCCAGCCGCCTGCACCGCCGCCCAAAGCAACAGCGACCAGCAAAAGACCATTGCCACCTTCTGCGCCCAAGCCACTCCCATCGACTTCACTTCCCTGCAAGAGAAGTACTTGCGACTCCTGTCCGCCCGCATGACTCTCTTCGAAATCCACTACCAAGTCGCTGCTTACAAGGACAAAATCGCTCAAATCGTCCTGCCTCTGAATCAGCTGCACAGTGGCTTGCACACCCAAGCACTGCCAGAGCCCTTGCTAAGGTACAGGGAAAGTCTCACGCTGCAGGCAGATTTCAGCAAGGCGCTGCTTTTGGAGTCTTCTGGACAGCAGGAAATCGCTGAGAACTTCCTGCGGGCGCATGTAAAGAAGCACTCTGAACGGCTCAACCAGCTCCAGGCCCAGCGACAACGCTGTGAAAACTGGCAAAAGCTGCTATTGCTGAGGAAAATAAAGATGCTATGCGAGGTGAATAGCATATTCGTGACTGAAAGCGTGCTGGAAGGGTTCAAACTGATAGGAACGAACTGGGTCAGTGAGAAAGAAGCGGAAATAACCACTGCTTTGGGGTACTGTTGCTTGATATTGAGGGGGTTAGAGGGCTATTTAGGGCTGAAATTGCAATATCAGGTACGATTTCAAGGCTCGCGGTCCTGTTTAATAGTGGGAGACAGGGAATTTCAGCTCTATGCGACTGGCAAAAACACAGATAGGGTAAGAATGGGCCTGGCAGTGCAGTACTTGGTCCAAAACCTGCGCTTTGCACTGAAAAGTCTGGGCCACTCCGCAGATATCGAGTCCTCTATGCTGCTTTCTACGCTAATTGAGTATCTCCCGAGGTATCGTGGCTAATAGTCCCTTTAAAATTGACTATTAGCACTAATTTGAGCCATTTTGAGGTAAAATCGTTAAAGCTTGCGTTGGATTTGTGGCTGGAAGACTGGTACAGACAGGGTTAGTGCTACTAGATTACCTAAAGGGAATTCGCTTCGATTTATCGGTCGATTTGCGTTGTCCGGTGGACCGATTTGGCGTTTTGGGCGTCTTGGCAGAGGACTTGGACAGTCCAGCTTGGCTCTGCTTGCGTCTGGGCGAAGGCGTCCTGGCAGGCCGGTTGGCGGCTTCCAGGGAGTTCTCCAGGTCCATTTCAGGCACAGGCTTCATCAAGTCAGTCTGGGAAGTGTTGCTAGTGGACCACTCGCCCTCGTCCTCCCACATTTTCCTGGGGTTGGCGAGGGACGGGTTGGGCACAGTGTTGACTCTTCGGTGCCGCTTGAAGTGGTCGACACTGAGGGAACGGCTGTTCTGGTCCAGGTGCTTGCCCTCTAAGGGCATGTACAGCTGCAAAAACCCGTCCAGAGGCAGAGAGCCGCTGCCAATTCGAGCCACAACTGCAGCATTGCGGATCATAACTGAGAATTTCTTCCCATTAAAGGTATATAGTCCGTCATTAAGCCGCTGCAACGGTCCAAATAGTCCTCTTTCGCTGAAATAGTGGGTCAACAGACAGTCCAAAATGTCGCCTTCCGGGAGATTGCGCCTGTAATCTTCGAATTCATTGGCGATTTTCAGCCTTTCCGACTTGACTAGAGTCAGATTGGCGTGCAGTTCTTCGTATCTGCCCTGTGCGGCTTTGACTTGCGCCACAAACTCCCTCAATTCCCGCTTCAATTCGTCGTTTTCCTGCGTCAAGTCGAGTGCACTGTCCTTCGTCTGCACCAGAGCGGCATTGACCTGTCCCAGTTCTGTCTCCAACTGCAGTCTTTTCTGCACTTCCAGCCCAAGCCTGCCTTCATGGTCCTGAGACCCCGCCAGTTCTCCCTCTAAGGCTTGGATTTGTCCATGCAAAGTCTCGATTTCCGCCAAAAGGAAGGATTTCAGCTGGTCAGGCTCCGGCTCTGCAGTGGAAATCGGGGCAATACTGGCTTTCAGCAGTTCGTCCTGCAGGATTTTTCTCTGGATCTCAGAGTCTGCCAGCTGTTCGACTGCCAAATCCAGCGCTTCCTGCAGCTCTGCAAGGGCGGAAGTGTCCAATTGGCTGATTGCTTGTCTGTGGCTTGCCACTGCTGCGTTGGTTTCGATTTCCGCTCTCCGTAAGTGGGCAGAAACACTGGCAAGTTGGGTGCGAAGGGCGGTTATTTCAGTGTCTCTTTGCAAGACCTCGTCACTGAGTTGTTCCTCTCGTAGGGAGGCAGAACTTCGAAAAGTCTCGAAGTCTTCTTTGAGAGAGGCGCAAGCGGCGTTGAGGACTTCGCCCTGCTTCTTTTCCTGGCTGAAGAGCTGCTGCAGAGAGGCGACTTGCGCAGTCAAGTCCTGAACCAAGGCCACTTGCAGCTGGCTGCAGCGCTTCCACTCCTCAGTCTTAGCACGGACATGCGTCTTCAAAGCCTCCGTTTCCTCCCTATGCAGGCCTTCCTCGACCTTTAGTTTCCACGTGAGTACCTCCACTTGATGCTGCAACTCCGCTACTTTGGCCTTTTCCCCCTTGCCTTCATCAGTCGTATCCTTCTGCTGGTCCTCGAAATCCAACTCATACATGGAACTCCTTTCCGTCAACTCCGGCACAGGGGACAAAGGACTGGGGTCGCCTATAGAGAGCAGCAGTCTGGGCGGCTCTGGGTTGAGCGGCAAGGCGTGCAGTAGGTCTCCGTCCATGTAGTCGAATAGTGGCAGCCAGAGGCGGCCTGGGTCTCTGGGCAGCATTTCCAGAGGGATGGAGACGCTGCCGAAGACTTGGTCGTTGCCGCTCATGTTCTTGATGATTAGACGTAGTTCTCCAGCCAAAGGCAATTTGATAGTGGCGTCAGGTCCAGGGTTGCTGAGTGGAGTGATAACATCGTAGAGTCGGCCATCAATAGAGAGGTAGCAGCCCATGGAAGAGAGGTCTGCCGACACTCCTTCCACGCTGCGGATGCTTACTTCCAGGGTGGTTTTCATTTGTTTAAATGGAGCTGTTAGGCGAAGGTTGAAGTGGAAATCAGGGAGAAGTTGGAGATATGGAGGGACGGAGGTTAGTTCGACGGGGATTAGCAGGGAAACGGTCCACAAAGTTGTGGAGAAGTGTTATTTGAAAGAGTAATAAAGCAAGATCATGGAAGGAAACCACTTCCTGCCCCACCTACAACACACCTTTCTTATACGGAAAACCCAGCACTCCCTACCACCCTCCAAACGCCCCCACTTCCGTCTCTTCCCTGCCAGATCCTCCCCTCTTCCAGCTCCCTATAAGCCTGTCCCTTTCCTCTCTCTGCACCACCATGTCCAGACACCCCTGTCCCTTTCTCGCAAACTAGTGCCTTTCAAGTCCCTCACAAACCTGCGTCCTAGGCGTCAAGTGAATCTGCCCTGCCTTAAGCCTGGTGAGAAGTCCTGGGCCTGCATTCAGAGTGAGGACTTCCCGCTGTCCCCCTGTAGCGGTGCAGACACTGGCTGAGGTGGAGCTGGAGATGCGAGGTTTGCAGGTGTAGATACAGTGTATGTGTCGGTGAGGTTGGTACGATGGGATTTCCTCGTGGAACGATAGGCTTAGCAGAAAGCGATATAATAGGATTGCTGAAGATATACAGCAGAAAAGCAGGGAATGCTTCAATTTAGCGAGTTTCCCAGCATTTGATCACTGCCAATTCTACATGAATTTAGCCGATTGCTTTTTAGGTGTTGTTAGTCTCTGTTAAGGTGTTTCCAGACCATGAAACTGCGCCATAGGCCACTCTGTATCCTTCCTGCCCAGACTAATAGACAGTCTACTTCAATCTACCTACGCTCCAAACCCAATTTCGTGTTTGAGCCTCCAGTCTGAAGAGAGTCCCTATCTCTCCAATTCCAAAGCCCACTGCAGCTCTCTGCAAGTCTGCGCAGTTGCAGCGCTAATTCGGCAGGTTTCGCTCTTAACTGTCATAATCGTTAATGTCCACTAAGCTCGTTGGTCCTGTGCATCACTCCAAGGCGCTGCGAACGCCAGCTGCCTCGCGCTTTGCGAGTCACTCGCAGGAAGGCTCCTCTAACCGCTTTATCAGAAGTCGCAAGTTCACTCCGGAGCTCCGAGCAGACCTGAATCCCGCCTTGTCTGGAGACTTCCCGCAGGGCCTTGACTGGTCTCGTCCATTCGAAGAAGGACTCTACTCAGCCCCGACTCAGTCCTTCGGATACCGCGAACTGCCCACCCAGCCTGAAAGGATTCTAGACGCCCCAGACATCCTCGACGACTACTACCTGAACCTGCTGGACTGGGGCTCAGGCAACCAACTCGCAGTCGCCCTGCGCAACACACTCTACCTCTGGGACGCCAACTCCGGCGGAGTCACTCAACTGCTCGAAAGTCCCTCACTCATCACATCCTTAGCCTGGGCGGGAGACGGGAAATCGCTCGCTGTAGGTGACGCCAACTCCTGCTTGACCATCTACGATGCGGCTACTGGACATTCTACGCGGAGTTTATTAGCTCATCAAGACCGAGTGTCGTCCTTAGCCTGGAACGGCTCTGTGCTGTCCTCAGGCAGCAGAGACTCCACGATTGTGCAGCATGACGTGCGGGCAGACCGCTACTTTGTGCGTCTCACTGGACATGAGCAGGAGGTGTGTGGGCTGAAGTGGAGTCTGGACGGGTGTCAACTGGCTTCTGGGGGGAATGACAATCGGGTGTGTATATGGGAAATGACCAGTGCGGTACCTCGCTTCAGTGCTACGGAGCATACAGCTGCAGTCAAGGCTTTAGCCTGGTGTCCGTGGAAGTCTAACTTGCTGGCTTCGGGGGGCGGGACAGCGGATCGCTCGATAAAGCTGTGGAACACTACAAACTCTACCTGTGTTCACACCGTCGATACAGGGTCTCAAGTGTGTGCACTCGAGTGGAACAGGCATGACCGCGAATTGTTGAGTGCTCACGGCTACTCCCGCAACCAACTGGCCCTGTGGCGCTACCCAGACCTAGCCAAAGTGACCGAACTCACCGGCCACTCCGCCCGAGTGCTGTTCCTCGCCCAGAACCCCGAAGGCTCCACTGTCGTGTCTGCAGGCGCTGACGAAACCTTGCGCTTCTGGAAAGTGTTCGAAAGCTCGCTCAAGCACGGCAAAGGCGAGAAGCAGCAAGAGGTGTTGTTCCAGTTCAGATAGAAGGGAGAAGAAGTGTACACATGTATATAGTCGAGATAACCTGGTAGTCCTATGGCGGCTGTAATATGAGCGAATACGTGGCGACGCAGGTCCCGGCCGCTCAGGAACCGGTCCTTGCACCGGTTTTCGAACGGATTCGTGAAGTCAATGTGCTGGACGTACCCTCAGACGACGAAGTGCGGTACCTCGGCAACGCCAAGCAGTACTGCAACCTCGAACTCGGCCAGCTGAAAGAATGTCTCACACTAGGCCGCCACCACAACGACAAGCTGCTATTCAAGCGGTGCAAAGGGCAGGTGGAGAAGTTGCACGACTGCTACATGCTGCGCGAGCCTTCGGACTTCAAGTACAGAGGGGCCTTTTTGGAGGAAAACAGTGAGTGTGTGCACTCCAGGGACTCCTTCGTGAAGTGCGCCTTTCAGCAGGCGGAGAGCTGGAGCACTTGCTTCCCAGTTTGGACGGAGCTGTACCGCTGCCAGTTCAAGCGCCAGCCCGACAAGCTAATCTTCAACTAACGTCCTTAGGTTAGCTCTCCATCACTACTCCCTGTGCACTTCCGACCCGAGTCTTACAGCAAAAGCGAGCGTTGCGTCTAGTTACTGAGAGACACAGTGGTCGGACATGTCACTGACTTGCACTAGTTATTAGCAGATTCATGCAGGAGTCGCATGTGGAACCTAGGCGAACGTACACCTTCTACTGCATGAAAACCTTCCCATATGCCAATGACTAATGTACGCCTGGGCGCTATAAGGTCCTTATGGTTCCCTCCAAACCCATCCCATTTGAAGCCTTCTGAGTAGACACTCCCTAACACCACAGTACAGAAATCCGCCCTGCACAAAGGAGCTTCTATCAAAATGTCGCCACAGGCCTGTACATGCCAAAGCCAATGAGTAATCCCACAGACTAATATAATGATAGAGGGCAGGACCAGGTCTTGGTCCCGAGCAGGCTCGAGAGGAGACTACCGTCTAAAAGTCTCCAATGCTGATTTCCCAGTTCGACGTCTTCCCCTGCATCAATCGCGATTTCAATTGGTTTTGAACGCGTCAACTCTGTCCCTATACGAGAAAGTGCAGAAAGCGCTGGAGATGGAGGAGACCAGGCCTATATATCCAGTGTTCAGCGCTTCCCTGCACCCCAGCTACTATTTCCGCAGTCAAAGTCGCAAAGATGTGCAGAGAAAAGGCCCGGAAGCTCCTGAAGTAGGCAAATACAGACCTAACTTTGAGGTTATTTTGAGGCGAAACCCGGCCTTTAGCTTCCCTACAGGGAAATTCGAGAGGTGTATTTGGATCCGGAGGGCTGGCAAGCATGTCCGCAAGTCTACTTTGCGCCCTATTAGGAATCTCTAAATTGACAAATAGGCAGCAAATTAGTAGAGTTTGTCAGGATTTGAGAGAGATCTGCCTGGAAAATAGGTGCTAAGAGGGGTAAAAGTTACCATTTGCTATTTTTTCTTTCAAAGTTATTCAATGCGTAGACACTGAAATACGCTTAATTGGTCGAAGTTCCAATTCGCCTGCAACGAAACTGAGCTAAAACAAGCAAAAACGCCGTCCCTAAATACACCCAAAAGTGTAGATTAATGCCCGCACGGTGCCTTCTCCCTCCCCACTCCTGCTCTCCCAGTCCTACTCTCAGCCCTTCTGCCATTTTAGCTCCAGCACAGCGATATCGCCTACATTTCCCAGGTCTCCCATATCTATAATAATGACTTGCGCCTCTGATATCTACACATTCCTTTCCGACCTAAAGCCAGGCGGCCTGGCCTCAGTCCAACTGGCCTCCGACAGTACCCTTCACCTCCTCGTGCTGAAGCTATATCCCCCCTCCAAACTCCACACTGCCAATTTCCACTCCGAAGTGGCGGCTCTTAGCAGGCTTTTCCACCCGAACATTGTGCAGATGAGGGACTATCGAGAGGACTGGGTGATGAAGTCGAAGTACGGGGTGAGTCAGGTGGGCGGACTTATCGTGTTGGAGTACTGCCAATATGGGGACTTTTTCGAAGTAGTGACGAGGACTGGGAGGCTGGAAGAGGGGCTGGCGAGGGTCTATTTCGGTCAATTGATTGCTGCAGTGGGGAACTGTCATCAACACTGTATCCTGCATAGAGACTTGAAGCCGGAAAACCTGCTCATTGACTCAGAATGCAGGCTGAAAGTGGCGGATTTCGGGTCAGCGCTGGTACCAGGCGGCCTGCCTTTGGAACTGTTCGGTACTCAGGGGTACCTCCCGCCCAATGCCAGTCAGGAAGCCAAGTCTCCCTCTCTGGACCTATTCAGCTGCGGAGTGATCCTCTACTTCCTGCTTACCCGGGAACTGCCCTTCGCTCGAGCGGACCAGCTGAACGCCCGGTACAAGCAGTTCCTATACAACAAACCCGCATTCTGGAGTTCCAAGCTGTATCTGTCCCCAGCCGCTCAGCACCTCATAGAAGGCCTGCTGGCTGCCAACCCCGCAGACCGTCTGACCCTTTCTGAAGTGCAGTCTCACCCCTGGCTGCAGGCCGAAAGCCTTCCCTGGCCTGCAGTGAAAGAAGCAATGAGGCTGAAACTCAGCCGACTAGCACTAATGTAGGGACCTATGGCTTAGTCTAGGCACAGCAGCCCTTGGCCTCTTTGGTGCCCTTCACGGACTTGGTCGCGTCCAGTCTTTTGCCGCCTGCGCCGGGCTTCGCAGGGTTGGGGAGGCCAGGCTTGGCTGCGTTGGTGGCCACCCGGGCTTTGATTTCGCCTGCCATTAGGGTGAAAGCTTGCTCCACGTTGTGAGAACTTTTGGCCGAAGTCTCCAGGAACTTGATGCCCAGCTGGTCCGCCAGTTCCTTGCCTTCATCATAGGACACCACCTTCTTAGGCTCCATGTCGCACTTGTTCCCCACCAGCAGACGGTTCACGTTTTCGGACGCATAGCGGCTTATCTCATTCATCCAGTTGGTAGCGTTCTTGAAGCTTTCCCGCTCAGTAGTGTCGTACACCACTATTATGCCATGCGCCCCGCGGTAGTAGGAAGATGTGATGGTTCGGAAGCGCTCCTGGCCCGCTGTGTCCCAAATTTGCAGCTTCACCACCTTGCCTTCCAGCTCGATAGTTCTGATTTTCTAGGTAAGTCTCACGAAGTCTACGCCGATAGTTGAAATGAAGCTTTCCGTGTACGTATTGTCCGCGAATCTGAGCAGAAGGCAAGACTTGCCCACACCCGAGTCCCCAATGAGCAGCAGCTTGAACAGGTAGTCACTGTGTGGAGCCTACTATTCAGGACTGAGGGCGGCCATATGATTATACCCATGGCTACCATCCTTCCCATAATGTCCCGAGTGCTATTGCTCGTAGCTGTGGTGTTAGGCCAGGCGCAAGAGCAAGATATGACGTGGAAGCTTATAGCGTGCATGCAGGTTACAAGGATTCGACTGGTGGATAATAGGATGGAGCTGACGGAGTTAGCAGGGAAGTCAAAATTCCCTCACAAAGACGTACTTACCAAGTGCATGGCTATGATGATCATGGAGTGTGTCGAGAGAATACCCATAGAGAACTGTAAAGGAATCATTGAAAATAGCGACGATCAAGCGGCTATCAAGCAATTTATTCACTATACAACTCTCCCTTCCCAGCCTTTCCTCACTGAGGAGTCTATAGCACTCACTGCGGATGAAGAACTACTAGTTAAGGACATCCAGTCTCGATATGAACAGTCAAAATCTTCGCAGACAGAGGCGGACCCAAGCGAAAATGAGTCGGAAATGCCTATGAAGGAACAGCCTTTTGGGACTTCTTTGTGGCTTATTTATGTGTTGGCGGTCTTTTTGGCCTTTGCTGGGTTCGTGTTGTATGGAATTAAGCGGCTTGGAGATCGCTCGAAAAAGGCAAAGAAGACAAAGAAGCAGTAATAGCTAGGCAATGCCCAGTTCTTGGGATAGGGAAAGTGCATTATTGAGTATATTGAGTGAGGGGAATCTCTCCACACTGGCTATACTCAGTGTATCGTCAATTAAGGCCTCAAAATACTATCTAAATTGTTTCTTTCTTCACAACAAAATGCTCCTTTTCCTCATTCAGACAGTAACCTTTGCCTTCTCCCTATCAGTCCAGCTAAAGCTCATATAGCCTTGAATATAGGTGAACTAGCAGTGATGATTATGCTATAACCTGCACAATCTGTCCTATTTACCTGCTTGCCTGAACTGCACGCGGATTTCTCTTTTTTCCACAATCTAGTTTCGCAGTCAAGTAACTTAGGGCCGAATAGCTAATTTCTGCCTACAGTTTTGCATGACTCAAGCAGTGGGAGTAGTTAAGCGTACCTCTATCTGGAGTAAGTACTATGGAAAGGGACGATACGAATTTGTACGGCGTCTGTGTGTTTGCAGCTTTACTGGCTTTCACAGCGCCACTCTTCGTCTTCGCAGTGCTGCGGATCTTCCGACACCTCAAGTCCGCCCAGTCCTTCCCTTGCCTGCAAGCCTTCTACGTGGTCCTTGCACTCTTCCTACTGTGCCGTTTCGTCTATTTCCTGGATATACTGTGTCATTATGAAGACTGGGTATACTTCTCCTTGGACTTGATGCCTGTGGCGCTCATTTTCACTGCGGCTTCGATTGTGGCTTATTTGTGGCATCGAATAGCTGAGGAGTTCATGATGCCTTTCGACACGTCCCGAAAGAGGCTAAGTGCGTACTGCTACTGGACTATAGGCAGCAACATTGTGTACTATCTGCTCTTCTCTGTGCCTTTCATAGTCCTATACCCCGCCAAAATTGCAATCTAGTAAAGTCCACCCAGCGTCTTTAGAGGCGTGGATATCGTGCTTTGCTGCTTCGCAGCCCTTCAACTCCGAATCACAGGGAAGCGCATTTCAGTCGTAATCAGCGAAGTGCTGCACACTCCTACGCCCCGGAGAGTACGCGTAGTGAAAATGATTGGAGTGGGGTCAATGGTGCTCAGAGCTGCCTTTAACTTGGCGTTCCTTATAGTACAAGTTTGGTATCAGGGGACGTTTAAGAAAAGCGTGCCTGATTGGTTCGGAGCAGTGGTGGCTTTTTTGTTCTATTTTATACTGGAGGACTGTGTTTTGTTCTTATTTTTGGGACTAATTCATGCGCATTTGAGGAAGGCGGAAGGCAAGGAGAGAGTGGGAACAGGTGAGGACTAGGCAGACTTAGGTGAAGCCACTGATTCTTCTTTCAGTCTTTCCAAAGTCTTCAACATCGGGACTGAGAAAGGCATAAGCAGTGAAAACCTCGTCTAGTCCCTTCTGTACCCTCCTTATTCTAACCCTTAATTACAGGACTCGCCTACTTCTTTCTCGACGTCACTGCTACTTTCACAGTGGCGGATTTCGGCGGAGCTACGAGTCCGCCCAATTTAGGCGAAGAAATGGTATTTGCGCCATTTGTCAAACTGCGCTTCCCTGGGTCTGTCTTGGGTGGAGGCTCTGGCTTAGCTGGAGGCAGCCGAGCGGAGGTAATACTGCCCTTTAGCACACTTTTCCGAGGCAGAGACACAGTTCCGCCTTGTTTCTTTTCCTTATATTGCATCAAATAGTCCATTCTCGCCTTTTCCGTCAGGTCCTGCACCAGTTTCTTCTTCGCTTCCTCCTTTTCCTACCTAGCCAGTACCTGCTGTTCCCGCACATCCTGCTGTTCCTCCCTTTTCAACTTCACAGTCTCCTCCTGCTCTGCAGCCTGCACAGTATTCCAATAGTCCCTGCTCATAGTGTGCATTTGGACCTGCTCAGCCAGTCGACTCACTTCGGAGTCGGGGTCTGAGGCTAATTGGGTGACTGTGGTGTTGATGGCGGATTGTGTGTCTGGCTGTGTGCAAAAAGAGGAGAGGAAAGGGACGAGGTGCAGGGCGAGTTTCAGCCTAACGTTGGCGACGGGGTCGCTGGCGAGGGAAAGGAGACGGTGAAAGAAGTGGCGCAGGAAAAAGCGTCTGGAATTCAGATTGAGCATTCTCACACTAAAGTCTACAAACACAATCCTGTCCTGTGCATTGCCCGATCCACACAGCAGTGCTAGAACCGCCACACACAGTTCACTCCTCTTCTCTGTTAAATAGTTCCTGTGCACCATTTCAGCCAGGAGCTTCGCAACTTTCACCTTCACGGGTAAGCAGCACTTCGAGTAGAGGGTGAACAGGACAGGCTGGAGTCTATCCAGTAGCTCTTGCACAGTAAATAAGTCCAAAATATACTGGATTTCCGTCAATAGCTGGTCTAAATGTCGCCAGGGTAGGGGACAATTGAGCAGAGATAAGAGGTGGAACAGCATTTGTCCAGGGCCGATTTCACTCGATAAAATAGTTAAAATCGTGCTCAAATTGCTGAGCAGACTCGGGACTAGTTTGAGGTCCGCCAAAAACCCCAAAAAAATGCCACTCAAAGCCTGATTTTCCCTCGTGGACAAGCGCAAGACTTCATGGAAAGAAACAGCCACAGTCCGTTTCACCTCGAAACAAGGGTCTCTGCTCAAATGCTCATACAGTGGCTTCAAGTCCTCTGTGAATGCAATCCCGCCCAAAGTCGCCATTACCGCTGGGAAATTGAAGGCAGCGAGTATTCTTTCCTTTTCCAGTCCGCTCATGACTAGAGACCGATAGAAATCGAGGCATTGGCCTCGGAACTCCTCGTCCTGCAGCTCTGCTTCCAGCTTCACTATCACGATTCCGAAGTTTTCAGCCATGCTTTGTCGCAAGCTCGGCTCTCGAGTGGGGAGGAAGTCCGTCCTCATCACTGGCACGACCTCTTCCTGGATGAATTCGAAGGGTAATAAGTCACTTATGTCGATTAGCAAGGATGCAGCTTCGCACTTTACATCCGTCTCTTCGTCATTTATCAGCTTTAAAATCTCCCCGAAGACTCGAGGTTGCAAGTCTTCGCTGACACTGCGAGTGATTTTCTTGAGTTGGACGCACATGCTTTTGCGGATTTCGTAGCTGGTGTCTTGAGCCAGCATCATTGCTTTTTGTAAGATGTCGCCTCGGAAGTCTTGCTGCAAAGACTCTGCCAGCAAGCCAATTAGCTGAGTGGCCACTATGCGAGTCGCCACAGCCTGGGAAAACTCCCCTAGGTGGAGAGCGACAGGGATACAGTGCTTCTTTACTACTGCCGCAGGGACTGTTTTGAGCAGAGCGGTAAGGACTTGCAGCCAAACATCATGCACTGGGGCACTCCAAGTAGATAGCAAAGTCAGGGTGACCTTCAGCAACTGTTCTAGTTGGGGGGAGGGAACAGTATTGCGACTCAAAGCAGTCAAAAAGCCATTGCCTGCTTCGACTTGGAGGCTCTCTTCCCAGGTGGGCAGTTCTCGCTGAGTGAGACTTACAAATACAAAGGTGAGGATATCCCCGAATTCGCGCTCTTTTACCAGGCGGTGGATTCTGTTCAAGATTGCAACCTTCTGTAGTGCGAAGCCTTTGCTGAGCAGATTGAGAGCCTTACGTCCTTCAGGTAGGTTTTCCTCCGTCGTCCACTTCTTCAGCTCCTCCTCAGACTACGTAGCCACGACCTTAACATTCTGAATCTCAACAGCGTCCAAGGTCCCGTCATTGAACAGGTCCAAGATGTCCATATCTCTATATCTCTGCAACACTACTGAATGTGCACCTCTGTCACACACAAAGGGCAGGTCTTCTTCTTGTCCAGCCACTCATCGATGCAGCCACTGTGGAAGAGATGTCCACAGGCAGGGAGCTGCTTAGCCTGAGTGTCTGCTTCAAAGGGCTGTAGGCAAACACAGCAGAGCTCTTCAGCACTTTCCTTCCCTATGGTCACCTTCGGAATTCGCTGTATGTCGCTTTCGCTGAGGCCGATTTTGACGTAGCCGATGCGATCTTCGAGAGCCAGCAGTTCTTCGTAGGACATTGCGTCGATGTCGAAGGCGGGGATGAAGTGGTCGGTGAACTCGTTGAGGCCGTGGCGAGCCAACCAGTCTCGCAGCTGGTCGTACTCTTGCTTGGAGTTGTACAGCTCTAGACGCAGCTCTGTTACTGCCTTCTCAAGCTTGAGCAAGTGCTTTCTCAGAGTGGTGTTTTCAGTTCTAGGCGACTGGCTGCCAGACGCTAGCAGTGGCTCTCTAACTGCTGCAGGCGCAGTCCTTTGCTCTGAGGGTCTAATTGCTCCTACGAATTCTGCCATGTCCCGCATCCTTCCGATCTGTTTCTGCTTCCTGTCAAACTGCGTCTTCAGCTCTACAAACACCTGCCTGATAGCTACCGACATCAGCTTTACATTCCTCCTCCGCAGCAGCGAGTTCTCCGCCTCTAAGTCCGAAGCAGTGACCTCTTTAGGCTCGTAGCGGTGCACAGGCGCCTTGCTGATGAGGAGAATTGGAGCGAAGTGAGGGGGCTCCTGCACTGAGCGGTTGAGAGAGGCCTTGCTGGGCCGCTGGGAAAGCGCTCGGAAGCGGGTAGAAGGGAGTTTGTCTTTGCGCTGCATGTATGTCTATAGCAACAATAGGGCCGGCACTTCCTGCCTCTCCCGTCCTTAGTAGGGCCACTTCCCTCAGCCTTCGACAGACTGAAACTGCTGACTCGCTCTAATGTCTGAGAGTTACTACGAACTAAGCTGGGCTTCCGCCAAAATGCGTCTCTGTCTAGTCCTTACCTTGCGTTCTTCCTTCAAAAGCCTCTCCAATTCATCGATATAGCGTCGCTGAGAGGTGGTGGTTTTCCAGGTAGTGGCAGTGAGAGGCCTTTCCAAAGGCAATTCCCCTTCTTCTCTGGGTGTTTGTTGGGCCAACTCCTCGATTTCCCCGATTTTCAGGTCTTCTAGGGGTACACTAGCCTGTAAATCGCTGATGGGCTGAGTGGGAGGCAGGACTACTTCATGGGGATGGACAGGCAGGTCAGTTGGCTTCAGTCCTCTGGACTGAGTCCTGTTCCTCGTCCTTTCCGCAGTCATAGGTCTGTTCCTGTCAATCAAAGTTCTCCGAGAGCGGCGATTGGGCGTCCTAGTCGCAGTTCCCGGCCTACTAGCAGGCTGCGAGTCGGCCTGCACCCCAGTGTCCACCCTGCCTCTCGCCACAAGCGACCCCGAAGTCACAGGTCTGGACAGCACCGGGTTGTCCTTAGCGACTATTTCTCCAGATTCAGTGAGTAGCTGGGCAATATTGCCTGCAGGCCGGGCGTACTTGCCGCGAACTTCTGCAGGGCCGGAGTAGGTCAGGGACTGCTTGCTAGTGCGCACACTGGGTGCGGGGCGACTGCGTGGGACTCACTCGTAGTGGAAGCCGCCGGACTTGGGGGGACTGGAGAGACGCCTGTGGGAGGACTCTAGGGTGGCTGGCAGGTGGGCGGGGGAGTCGCGCAGGAAGTTGGGGTGGGAAGGCGTAGCTCTAGCAGACTGCTGCGAGTTCTTCCTGGACTCCTGGCTATCCGCCTGTCTGTCTATTGCTCACTGGTAGAACTTGTTGGAGCGGAGGATTTCCCGCTGCACTCGCTGCTGCCAGGCCAGGTGTTCCGCGTAGTAACTTAGCGACATTTCAGATTACCACGGACGTTAGGACACTAGTGCACTAGGAGAAAGGAGAAGTTGCAATGTTCGCTATTCACTAGGAGAGAAACTTCGAAAAAGGACTCAGAAGGGACTAATTCCTGGACTTTTCTGTGGGTTTTGTGAAGGACTCAGGCTAAAAATGCTGTTTTTGAATTAAAAGTACTCAGAAAAGCAGTTTTCTTCTGCATTTCCAGGCAAATCGTAGCAACATCTCTACAAATCCCCACTCGCATTCCCACCAAGCTAGCACATTTAAGTCCCACTCTGCCTAATAATCTGCTTAAACTCTTCGAAGGAAATCCCTCCCGGAGCTCCCAACTCCCTCAAAATCGCCTCTATTTGCCCATCCATCAAGTACCTCCCACTGGACCTCAGCACTTCCTTAAGGTTTTCTATCGTGATAAACCCGCTGTTATCAATGTCAAACAGCTGAAACGCAGTTTGCAGCGCTTCTTCGTCTAGTGCGGCTTTGAAGTCGAGAGTGGCGGCGATGAATTCGGTATAGTTTATGCGGCCATCGCCCACTACGTCTGTGTTGCGGATGATGGAGGCGATTTCGTGGCCTAAGGGGTTGAAGCCGGCCCTGCGCAGGCCTTCTTCCACTTCTTCGAAGGACAAAAACCCGTTTTTCTCTGTGTCCAAAGCCAGAAAAGCATCTTTCAGACCTTGAATCTGCCCAAGGTTGAGATGCTTCACAATTATCCAATAGGCCTCCAACTGAAACTGACTTCGGGCCTTATATTTCCGCAGCGAATTGAGAATTGTAGGGTCGATTTTGAGTTCATGCGAAGGGTTGCTGCTGAACCACTTGTGTTCCAGGACTTTCTCAGCTGAAAACCGCTGTTTTGCGTTCAGAACCAGTATATGCCGGAGCAAGTCTTTGGCTTCTGCACTGATTTGGCTCCATATCTCTCCGCTGTAACTCACGTTGCCCTGGAGCACCTTTTCTAGGACTTCGTTCGTGCTGTTGCCAGTGAAGGGCAGACAGCCACTGAGCATTGTGTACATTATCACTCCTGCACTCCATACGTCGCACTTCCTTCCGTAACTGCCTTTGATCACCTCTGGAGCCACGTAGCTGGGCGTGCCGACCATGGAGTGCATCTCCATGAATTGGAACTTATCAAAGAACTTGTTGGACAGTCCGAAGTCTATAAGTTTGAGTTCCGCCCCTGCCTCATTCGACTCGAACAGGAAGTTCTCAGGCTTCAGGTCTCTATGCACGATATTGTTCGCATGCAAGTTGTTCACTGCGAGGAAGATTTTGCTCATTAGCCTCGCTGCGTCTGACTCCAGATAGTGGCCTTTTTCAACTATACTGGTGAAAAGTTCACCGCCTGAGCAGTACTCCGTGACCAAATGATACGCCTTTTCGTCCTCGTAGACTGAGTAGAGTTTGATGATATTGGGGTGGTCGAGACTCGCTAGTATATCGATTTCCTTCTCGAACCTGTCCTTTTCCTGCTTCAGTTTCTTCTTGACGACGGTTTTGATAGCGACTTGCTCCGCTGTTCGAACCCTGTGTGTGGCCAGTCGCACAGTAGCGTAGTGTCCATGTCCGATAACTTGCTTCAACTCATATATTTCTCGTACGTTTTTCCGAATCGGCGTCAGGATTAGTCTCCGCGCAGGCAGGGAAATCTCCGTCGATCCAGTCTTTTCCGGGGTAGCTTTAGTAGGCTTAACGCAACAGCCCATAAGTGTATGTATAGGTAATGCAGACTTATGGAGCCCTGACTGTGAGGTGGGTACCAGTGGCTTTGACGTTGGCAGTGTATGGATGGGTGCTGAGGACCTATAGGCTGGGCTGTGAGGAGATGAGGGAAGGACTAGGGACAGTGCAGGTGCTGTTTTACTGTTTGTTTGGACTGAGTGTGTGGAGCTTTGTGATGTGTGCGTGGACGGACCCAGGACTAGCGACTGGGTATGTAGTGATGACGGAAAGGTCGAATCTCGTGGGAGAGTTCACGTATTGTGGGAAGTGTGGGTCTTTGCGGCCTGCCAGAAGTCATCACTGTTCCCAGTGCAATCGCTGTGTGCTGCTGAGAGATCACCACTGCATGTGGCTGGGGAACTGCGTGGGACTGCACAACCACAAGCAATTCGTGCTGTTGCTGTTGTATACCTCCCTTGCATGTCTGGTGGGTGTCTGGAGATTGAGTCCTGCTCTGACCACCATATATGAAGGAAATCCGCAAGTGGTTCTATTAGCTGTGGTCTTTGCAGCTATCGGCCTAGTCCTGTGCCTGCTCTGCGGATACCAGATTTGCCTGCTTTGCACCAATCGAACCTCCATTGATGCTCAAAGCTGCTCCAAGTACAACGAATACGATACAGGCAGTTGCTTGTCTAACATGCAAGCAACCTGCGGCAGTGGATGTTGGCTTCTCCCTCTTAATCCTCACATTTCCGCTAGTTATTAATCCAATTTAATCGCGTTTTTATGCCTAAGAAGCTGAGATCTATCGAGAAAAGTGAATATCGGAAGTACAATTTCCCACTTTTCCAAGGTAATATAAAGCAGGCCAATAGTGATGGCTATTAGCGCCTATTGAAAGGATTAGACAACTGGGAAAAGAGGAACTGAGTCTGAGGCTACCGCGCACCTGATTTGTCTCATGTCTTTCAAATCTCTAAATGGACAGCAGTGGAGGACTCTTTTCTCGCAGCGAATTGGAGGAACGGGAGCGCAGACGCGCTGCATTCGTCAAGGCTGAGATTGAAACAAGTCTCGCTGAAAAGGAACTCGAAGACTGGAGACGCACCCGCCAGCCTCCCGAGCCCAGTCGCGACTCTTCCTTCCAGCGCCGCTTCGCCGACCTGACCTCTCTCCCAGACCGCTTCCTCAAAGCCGAAAACCCCCACTCCGACTGCATCTCCCGCACCGAGCACGACCGCGCCCTGGACTCTCTCCGCCTCCACCACTCCCAAGAACTGGACCAGGAGCGCAGTCGCATGCTCGAAACCCTCAGCACCAAGATCAAAGAGTTCGAAGCCTCCTGTGCTGAGAAGTACCAAGCGAAGCTGAAGAGCACTGGTGAGGCTGAGGAGCTGCGCACCCAGCTGCAGGCCGCCAGACTGAATGAAGAAGTGGTGAGAAGGAAGTATGAGGGGGAAATTGCTCTGTGTGAACAGACTCTGCAGGAGTACCGCCAGCGCCTGGCTAAGGCGGAACAAGGCCTGGGAGCGGGGTTAAAGGAACAACTCGAAGCAAAAAACGCGGAATTGAGGCAAATGGCGGAAAGAGTGAAGCGACTCGAGGCCGCAGACATCTCGAAAGGCCAGGCAGAGACGGAAAAGAGCAAAAGGCTGGAGGAGGACTATAAGAAACTGGCGATGGAACTGACGGAGGCGAAGTTGAAGCAGAAAAGAGAGGGAGAGCTGAGGAAAAGGCTGAAGGAAGCGGAGTTTTTGGGGGAAAAGATGAAGAGGGACCATAGTGCGCTGGTGAAGTCCTATCAGCGCTCGCAAAAGAAGCTGCAGACTCTGGAAGAGGAAAAGACCCGTCGCACAAAGTCGCCTCTGCGTTCAACCACTCTCACCCCCCGCAACAAACAGCGAATAGACGAAGCCACCGCCACTTTGTCCCAACTCGAACACAAGAGACAGGAACTCGCCCAGGAAGTCCAGGAGTTGGAGACTCAACGCAATCAGTTGATGCAGAGTATACGGAGTAGAGACTGGGAGGACTTACGCTCGTACTATGAGACAAAATGCCTACAGCTGAACGACGAAGTGATGAAGTGGAAGGAAAAAACGACTTCCCTGGTGTCGAAGTTCTATACAGCCCTGAAAAAGCTGAAGAGAGAAGCGAAGGAAGTGAGGCGGGACATGGAGCAGACCAAGACCGACATGGAGGCAGAGCTGGCTACAGCTGTGGAAAGCACAAGGACTCGCTATGACCTAGACCGCACTCGGCAGACCAGGACAGGCCGCCAGCTGAGTGCAGGCCGGAGACGGGCGAAGGCAGACAATAGCTTTACTTGAGGTATAAACCCAGTAGTCTGGCTTGCAGCACTCCTATGCCTCTGTGAGTGGTCCATTTGCTGTACTGGCAAATCCTTGGTTGATAGTGCAGTGCTGTTACCGAAAGGATTGGTAGGGATTTCCGTGGTCTAACACCTAAGAACTTACATCTGAACAGCCTGCAGGAAGCATAGCAATGGAAGCACAGAGCGCTATCGAGTACCAGCGAGACATGTCCCAGTGCGAACTGGCTCGCTTAGCAGCCAGAGCAGGCTGCGTAGGCTACCACTACCTGCTGCACACCCTCAGCCAGCCTTGTATGTATGCTCTCGGACTGGCTGTCATGTGTCACGCAAGAATGAACTATGCAGACCTCCCAGACCTGGCCGCTGCTTGGAGAAGAGCCTGCGCAAGGCCATTAGGAGTGCTCGAAAGCCACCCCCACTACTGGATATCTCTGAGCTCAGAAGGCTGGTCCCAACTTATCAACTCTATATCCAGCCTGACCAAGGAAACCCTTCACAGAAGCGGCAATTCTGCCCTCGAAGTGAAGCTAAATGGAAGACTTACAGTGGAAGACAGTGTGGAAGTTATGCGAGTTATGAGTGATGCACTGTTGTTTCGGACAGTTCTAATGAGGGATCGGCAGGGAACCCTTGATGTGGTAGATTTAACACCCGGTGGGAAGTTGTGGGTGTTAGTGGGACTGGATCAGAGTGGGAACTACTACTACTTCCAGGACAGGTACTTTAACAAAGGGTGGGAAAGGCCGGGATTTCCCTACTCTTGCCTACCTCAAGAGGAAATCCCTATCCGCATTGCATCCAGGAAGTTCAACCTTCCCCCGAATTCAGCAAATGAAGCAGCCTTATCAGCGGCTCTACAGTTCATTTCCGCACTGTCCTCCTTCTCCCTACCTCCCGTCGATAGCGGATCTCAACAACAGCTGTTGAATCAACTCAGAGCCTTCCCTCCCTCCGACCTTGTGACTTCCGCCATCCAACAGCTCGAGCGAATGCCTGCCGGGGGTAATAATCCGTTTCCCCTGCAAAGGAATTGTCAGGAGTGTCGGAGAGCCTATACACTGAAACAGCTCCATTGGCATAGTGGGAATTCCTCCCCACACACCCTATGCTCCCAATGCATTCGTTCTAATCGGGATTGTCCAGTTTGCAAGCTCAATTTCGACGCAGATATTCGAAACTGGGCGACCTCCAACCCTAGTTAGCTTCGTAAGTCTAAATATGGGCAGCTCTTGTAGTGTCCCGAAGGCCACAGTCAACGGCATTCCAGCAGTGCTCCAGCCCACTAAGAAAGTGACCTACGCAGGCCAGCCCACCCTGCAGGATATGAAGGCTATGGCTATCGGTCCCTATTTCCTCGCTCAAAGCTTGCCAGTCCCCACTCAAAGGCGAATTGCGAAGTGGCTCGGAGTCATGAACGCCCACCCTGAAGCCAAGTACCCATTGGAAGAAAGCGACCAAGGAGTGCTGAAAGCGAGAGTGAAGAAAGGGCCTCCGCAGGCAGTGCGGTGGCAGGCCTGGATCGCCCTCCGCAAACTAAGTGTGCGTATATCTGAAAGTGACTACCAAGCCCTTCCCCAGACCCTCTCTGACCCGTCTCTGTTGAAGGACTTAGCGAGAAGTTTCCCTGCGCAGGCGTACTTCAGCCAAGGGAAGGGAGAAGAAACGCTTGGGAGAGTACTGGGCAAGCTGGCCGCCAAGCATACAAATGTGGGGTATTGCCAGGGACTTAACTTCGTGGCAGGGTTTATGCTGCTCGTTTCAGGCGGAAACGAGGTGGAGACGTTCTACTTGTTGGAGGATTTGCTGGATACAATGCACTTAAGTGGCTTGTACACTGCGGATTTTCCCTATCTCCGGCAGTGTATGTTCGTGCTGGCGCAGTTGCTACATACTCGTTTGCCAAGAGTAAGCACGGCGCTGGAAGAGCATGGAGTGGGGCAGGACTGCTGGATGGCCAAGTGGTTCCTGACCCTGTTTGTGACTGTATTGCCGCTGCCAGTAGTGGTGCGGGTGTGGGACAGCTTCATAGTGGAAGGTCCCTTGGCTCTGTTCAAAGCGGCAGTAGCGCTTTTAAGCCAGGCAAGGGAAGAGCTGTTATCGCTCGAAGGCCTGGCCCAGTTTTTTTCCGGCCTCGCAGACCGAAGTCTGTCCTCAGAAAAGCTGCTCAAGCGAATGAACCGTCTAAAGTTCACAAATCCGCACCTCAAAACCCTCGAAAAGATGTTCCAGCGGAACCTCGCAGCGGCGGAAAAGCCCAAAGCCACTCCCCACCCTCCCACCCTCTCCCGCCGCCGCACTCTTTCCAGTGCCTACGACTCCAGCCACCTCAGCTCTCCGCCCTGTCCCGAGTCTCCCACCCTCAAACAGTCCTCCATACCCACGCTTCCGCCTCTACTGGAGCCCGTGCTGGCGCGGGAGGTGCTGGAGCAGTGGCTGAAGGATGCGGACGAAGCCCCGCTGGATCTGTAGCAGCGGGCAGCTGTTAACATTCAAAAGATGGCTAGGGGGCTGGTGGAAGCGCTGCTGCAGGCGCGGTTCGGACTGCTGGCGGCCAAGGCTACACAGAGACTGGAGATGCAAGCAGTGCAGAGAGAAGCAAGCGAGATCAGTGCTAGGGTGGAAGACGCCGTAGATCTGCTCCTCTCAGAGGCAGAGGAACTCGGCGCTTTGAACCTGCCCTCTCCCCGTGAATCCCTGCATCGCGAGGAGAGCAGTATGATGACCCGTCCCGCCCGAGTCGTCCTCGACCTGCTCTCCGGATCTCGCAGGAAAGTGGACGTATTCAGCCAACTCTCCACCACCCTGCTTCAAAGTTACAGAGACTTCAAGCAGCAATGCGAAGAAATGACACTCAAAATCGAAGCCTTGACTGAGGACTTCGGACTTTTGCAGAGAGAAGAGCCGAAGGAGTGTCGCAACTGCAGGCGATGTCTAGCCAAATTGTCAGAATTCAGCCTGGAAGTGGACCAGCTCCGTTCCGAATTGCAAGAAACCGAGGCTTTACTGGTCGACAGCCGCCAAGCAAAGGAGCAACTGAGCAAAGAACTAGGGAACGCCACTCACCGGGCTAGAGAGTTGGAGAAGGAGTATGTGAATTCCAGCCTTGCAGTGCCGGAGATGTTAGACCTGCAAGAGGAGCTGAAGCGTGCAGAAACCACTATAAACCACTTGGAAAAACAACTGCGGATTAATCGACAGGACGCGGAAAGTATGAAGCAGGGGTGGAGGGAGGTGCAGGCGGAGGTGGAAAACAGGGAAAAGTCCCTGCGGAAAGCCCAGGGAATCATCAAGAAACTCAATAGTGAAAATGAAAATCTGGTGAAAGACCTGGCTGCGAGTGAAGACTTAGCAGAAACGATGAAGCGGGAAGCACATCAGCAGGGAAAGTCGAACAGAGACGCACAGATTCAGCTCCAAAGTGTGGAAATCCTGCATAAAACCGAGGTCAGACTGAGAGAAGAAGTCCAAAGCCTGAAATCCGCACTGGAAACGCTAAAGGCGGAAAGCGTTTCCGAGACAAATCGAGCGAAGGACTATATTGACGAGTTGAGAAGGGAAAACGAAAGCTTCCAAAGCCAAATTGAGGAGTTGGAAACCAGCATTTTGGAACTGGATAAAGAGGCGAAGCAGCAGGAAGAAACCGTCAAACTGCACATTGAGCGAATTGCGGACTTGGAGCAAGCGCTGGGTCAGAAGATGGGCGAAGTGGAAGCTTTGCATAGAGAAATAGAGGGAAGGGAGGAGGAACACCAGGCTGAAATCGCACACATTAAGCGAATAGCTGAAAACACTATCAGGAACTTGCAGGCGGAACAGGGCGAGGAGTCAGCCAGGAGCAGTCGCAGTCCAGTCCGCTCGGTTTCGCCCACACTCACAGCGGGGAAGAAAGCCAGCGCTGTGAAGAAATCGGGTCCTCAGGTGAGTGCAGTGAAGGAACTGCCTGCGGCTTTCACTGATACACAGTTGACGGAAGCACTGGAAAGGGAAGCTGTGCTGCAAAAGGGAATGAGGGAAATTGTTAAGAAATCCAGCAGGTTCTTAGCAGAAAGAGTCAGAACTCTAGAAACTTTGGAAGTTGCACTAAGGCCCGAGTCCGAACGCTGGATAATGCGCAACGAAGAGTTAGAAACGATTTTATGCGATTTCGCAGGAAGGATAAATCACCTCCTAAAACTCAACCGCGACTTGCAAAAAGTCGCACAAATCAAAGAAAGGCAAATTGAAGACCAGCGCAAAACCGCATTTCAGTCTTTGTCCTTATCAGAAGCATTCACTAGGCAGCTTCAAGCGGAGTTGACCGATACTCGCCATCTCCTCTTAGAGGAGGTTATCCCCAGAGGACGGGAGTTGATGGGGACGCAGGTGGATTCTACGCTGAAAACTGTGGGGGAATTGAAGAAACAGTGCGTGGGGCTGGAGGAGAAAAATGAAGATTTGGAAAGGGATTTTTCCGGTTTGCAGGAAAAAGAGCGGGTTTTGGAGGCGGAATTGAGGGAAAATGAGGATAAATTGATACAAAGAAACAGCGATTTGGCACATATTCGCAGACTTTTAAGCGGCCTCCACTACGCCTATTTGACTGCAAGCGCGGGCAAAGACCCGACTTCCTCCCCAAGTCTCGACGTAGAGGATCTCCTGCATGATATCGAAGCACTCAACCAGGATGTCGAACTAAAGCACCAGGACTTGCTGCGACTTGAGGAGAAATGGAGGGAACTGATAGCCTCGAATTCGGAACTTCAGTAAGCTTTTGAGGACGATAAGGACTCGTTGATGGAGGAAATCCGGCAAATAAGTGATTCTCGCGCAAATCTGCAAGCAGAGTGCAACAGAATGAACGACCAGGGAATTGCTCAAAAACAGGCTTTGCAGGAGGAAATCAGGCGAATTACTGCTCTTTTGGAAGAGACTAGTTTGCAAGTGGCCGCAATTAAGCAAGACCGCGAAAATGTGCTTCGGGATAAGGAGCGGATAGAAACTCATATGCAGGAGTTAGCCCTGGACGTGGAAAAGCTGCAAGATGAGCTGCACTCTCAAGTCGCTACAAAGGAGCAAGTGCTCACGGAGTTGGAAGACGCTCAAGCCAGCCTAAGTCGCCTAACCTCCAAGCCTCAAGACAAACCCCCCTCGGACTCCCTCCTCACCGAAGCTCCCTTCGTCCGCAGAGACCCAGACCTCCGATCCACCCGCGGCCGCTCCCAAGACACAGGTGCAATCGACAGGCTTCTAGCCCAGAAGGAAGAGTACATACAGGAACTGGAGCAAAGGCTGGAAACTCACAAAATCGACGGACTCGGTACTGCCTTTCCCTCTGTATTTGAAGAAACTCAAGGGGGTGACTCGGAAATAGGGACTTTGAGGAGAGCGAAGAATAAAATGATGGCCTATAAGCGCAGCTTTAATAAGCGATTGGAGGAGTTTGAGACTGTGCTGCGGCTGATCGAGGACTCGGTGGCTGCCTTGGAGCAGGGACAAGCGCTGCAAGTCGACAAGATGCCGACGTCCAACCCGACACTGGACACCTGGCTGGAAGACTTGCTGGGGAAAATAAGCGACACAGCAGTGAGAACCAACAGGGAAAAGGAACGGGAAATGCGCACTTTTCACACCATTTTGACCACTATTAACAGTGCAGATGTGGCGGAGGAGGACAAAGCCGCAGCCGTCAGTCTGTCGAACGGACTGATTACTCAGGCTTCTCCCGACATGGATTTCCTCGCTGCACAGTTAATAATCCTCGTCAAAAAGGTCATCCCTGGCAGCGACATGCGCAGAAGTCGAGAACTCCCCCGAGAAGAAGTGGTCTTTTTATCCCCTTTCCACGCCCGAATGCTAATTTCCGCAGTTTCCAGTCTCGACTCAGTCGAACTTTCCCTCATCGACCGCAAAGAAAGTCTGCTACAAGTCTCCGAAGAGCTGGAAGGACTGACCCAAAGTCTCTCAGAAGTTAGCATCAGAGGCAGCGATTTGCCAAACAAAATAGCGGAGATGTTTTCCAGGTTCAGTTTGCAGTTTTTAGGGGACTTGAAGAGAGACTTGCAGGCCTTTGCAGAGGCGTTGCGGGACTTGAAGGATGTGAGTCGCAGCAACCCAGGCCCCGGCAGAGGCGTGAGCTTGTGGGCCTTTGTGCAGCCAACTGCCAGACGTTTATAGGCTTGTTTAATAGGGTAATAATGCGGATTTTGAGTATTCACCTGTACAAGTGGCAGCAGGAGGCGCCCATCCAGCTCTGTTGTGCGCACGAATTGGGCTTTCTCGGGTATTTGAAGAGAAGTACTGTGCGGGATTTGCTGAATTTCAACTCGCGGACTTGCTGTGGGCGGTCCCGGCCTAATGACCGCACGGCTATTCACTTGGAGCAGGATGTGGGGATTTGCTACTTGGCTATACACCCGAATACACTGGGAGTGACGGTGATTACGGACCCGGAGTACCCTCAGAGAGTGGCGTTTACGCTGATTGCGGAGATACTGAGGCAGTTCCAGGCTTTGGGACTGGACTGGGGGAGTCTGAGAGCGGATGCCAACCTGCCTTTCCCTGAATTGGCCACGCAGCTGCAGAGGTACCAGAATCCGGCTGAGGCGGACCGCCTTACGAAGATCCAAAGCGAGTTGAACCAAGTGACAGAAGTCATGCACCGCAACATCGAAGAACTCATGAAGCGCGGAGAAACGCTGGAAAGTCTCATGGCCCGGTCCGAAGACCTCTCCGGCGTCTCCTACGACTTCTACAAGCGCGCTAAGAAAAACAACCAGTGCTGCAAGCTCTACTAGCTAAGCGCCCTTAGAACCTAAGCTTGTTGAAGAAGAACTTGACGTTGTCCGCTGCACTCTTCTCACTCTTGTCAGCCTTCTTCGGAACCTTCTGAGTGCTGTACTTCGTGGAGAATAGATTGCGCAGTTCCTTTCTCAGCTCCTTGCGAGAGGCGACGGTGGCCATCTTGTCCTCGGTCACTACTGTCTTGAGGTCTAGCTCGCCTGAGACTAGGTAGCGGGTGGGGATCATATGCTGGTAGTTGACGTACTTGGTGAACGCGCGGACACGGGTGCGGCGCTGCTGCTTCTTCTCAGGCATGTTCTTGGTGATGAAGAGCGGGTGCTTGGAGATGCCCGCCACCAGGCAGTGGGCGAACTTGCGCTGAGGAGTTCCCTCATCGAAGGTCTTCACTACCACGGCCTTTTTGCCGGCGTAGCGGCCTGAGAGGAGGATCACCACTCGCCCCTGCTTGATGAACCGGCCCATTTCTATCGATTGCAGCCATACTTTCCTTGCCACTTGCCTGGACTGCCAGGTGTCCAGACCACGGGGATAGGACTAAGACTTGGGGTAGATAGAGGAGTAGGACTTGGTTTCCGGTCTGAGACTGTGATTCTGAGGAATTTGCACTAAGTCATTTCCTCGCGAAGAACTATTGGCTATTTCCCCGGTTAGCTACTCTCTCAGACTGTGTCTCTGGTAGTGGATTTAAGCATACGTCCTGGATATTGTTGATAGTCGCAGATTTGCTTATATATGCTTAGAAAAGCATCTATTCAGTCTAGCTATGACTGTTTATAGATTTGGTCACAGTGGAGTGATATATTGCCATGCCTAGTCGCTTATCTACTACTGACAAAGAGCAGATGATAAATAGACAAATCACGAAGAAATACACAATACGCGAATTTCATATAGTAAAAAGACAGTTCTGTGCTCAATAATG
>Ga0247837_1002365_pt1 | contig 36034 bp, 30 predicted proteins | sample LaCtaG_2_FD_187115 | JGI IMG/M metagenome (GOLD analysis project Ga0247837, IMG submission 187115) | Freshwater microbial communities from meromictic Lake La Cruz, Castile-La Mancha, Spain - LaCruzMarch2015_14.5m | ecosystem: Environmental > Aquatic > Freshwater > Lake | place: Spain: Castile-La...
GTGCATGAAGTGTAATGACACAGGGGCAGACTAAACTTGGACTGCAGGGATTATAGCTATAAATATGAACAGTGCAGCCTTGCTTGTTCACGTTGAAAGCAGAAATGTGCAGGGTGGAGAGGTCCTGGAAGGAGTCATTTACCTGCACGTGAGTCAGGCCACTCCTGCGCAGGAATTGGTCCTTTACTTCAAAGGCAGGGAAAAGACCAAGTGGTCGGTTAGTGAGAGAGAGCGAGACATGCTCACAGACACTTATGAGTACGTCACTTACAACTACTCCGGGCATAGAGATGTCCTTGTCCAGCGGTTTCCTGTGTATCAGTTCGCTGACTGCACTGTTCAGCCTGGGCATTATAGTTTTCCCTTCTCTGTCTGCACTCCCACTGGACTCCCTAACTCCTTCCGATACAAGCCGAATTACAGTGTAGGCATCGACTCCGGACCCTTAGCAGCCTCAATTTCATACAAGTTGATAGCGAAACTCGAAGGCAAAACATCTGAAAAGTACGCTTTGAGACTGAATCTCACGCAAGTCAACAAGGAAACGCCTGTGCCAATGAGCGGTCAAACCCAGGCAAACATCTCCACTTGGTGCTGCTTCGCCAAGGGAACAGTCTCAGTCGCAGCAGACTTCGATAGAAACAGCTACGTCCCTGGAGACACAGCCATAGTGGCAATTGATGTAAACAATACAGAAAGCCAACTTGCAGCAACAGGACTGACTGCCACTTTGACCAGAGTTATCCGCATGCGGGACGACAGTGGAAGACAGCACATCATCACGAACAAGGTCAGCCAAGTGGCTCTAAGGGAGACCATAGCAGCAGGCCAGTCCCCTGCCCTAGCTTCAAAGCGTTCCCTGCAGTTACCAATCCCTAAAGACGAAACAATGGAAGGAGCTGGTACAGTGACTAGTGGGTTAGTGGACTGTGAGTACTTCTTGGCCGGGGAAGTGGACATGGAGGGAGAGTGTATGTGTTGTGGGGATAGTCCGAAGGTGGCGAAGGCAATGACGATTCACCCGGCAGGCCTGGAAAAGGCGCAGCGCCCAGAAGTAGTACCGGAAAATACGCAGACTATGCTCAGACAAACATTTGTAGTGACGCACCCGGCTACTCCTAGTTAGTCCGTAGGAGATAGCAGGGTACTGGAAGCGCAACGATAGTAAACACACATACTGTTATCTCTGAGTACTGAGTAATGCCAGGTTTCACTTGAGCTTGCCAGCTGCCGAAGTAATAAATGTATTCGTTTCAACTCCCAGTCCTGCTGTCCCTGGCCTTGGCCAGCCTCTGCGACCTCCAGTTCACTAACGGAGTCTGTCTCTTCGGCGGCCAAAGCGTCCTCATGCCAGACGCAGCCCCAGCAGGCATGGTCGCCCATTGGAGCTTTGACGACAGCCGAGGACTGGACAGCTCTGGCCACCAACACCACGCCAAGACAGCTGTAGGGTCAGGCCCAGCACAGGGATCCAGAGGCGCCAGTGCCTATTTCAGTGGACAAAACTACATGGAAGTGAACAACACTGCTGAACTCAATGCGACAGTGTTCACATACACTATGTGGGTGTATCTGTACAGAGATGCAGAAATCGAAGGGGGCGTCAGCACGGGCTTCCGCTGGTGTCCTTTACTGCAGAAGGGACTGGACGACCCCACGACACGCTCATTTGCTAGGGCGCCTGCGCTTTTCCTGGACCGCAGGGAGAGAGGACTGCGCTTCTACATCACTTCCACGGCCAGTGACGCGTACCCGCAGGGCGAATATATAGAGAGTGCTGCTCATCTCCCGTATCAGCGCTGGACGCACCTGGCTTTGCTACGAGGGGAACGCCGCTCGCGCCTCTTCGTTAATGGGATTCTAGACGCGTCCAACTCAACAGACGGAGGAACCGTAGCCAACAGCGGCAGCCTCTACCTCGGAGGCTCCCCAAGCAGCGGAGCCAGCTGTCAAGTCGCTCACTTACTCGACGAAGTCCGAGTCTACACCCGCGAACTATCAGAACCAGAGATAGAAGCCGAAGCCGCAGGCGCACTGGGCGAAATCGAGCCCAGGTATGTCCGTCTAGGCTGTCAAAGCTGTGCTCAAAGCGCAGCCGAAGAGTCCTGTCCTGGCAGCTACCACCTGTGCACAAGTATCGAACTGCACAGTGGGGCTTATCAGGTGGCTCGTGCGAATGGGTGGGTGGGGTGGAGCAGCAGAGTGTGGGCAAGGGGTGCGGGGAGTGAAGAGGGACTGGGACTGGGGCTGTGCTGCCAAGATCTTCGCTAGTTAGAGGTCTAGTTTGGCTTCAGCTATGGACTTTCGGAGGGAATCCAGGAGGTTGTCGATAGAACGGTCGTCGAATGAATAACTGAGCGCCAGGGTAAAGTAGCGATCCAGCAGCGGGAACAGCTTGCTATGCAGAAAGAGATGGAAGTATATGAGTTCCTCTGAGTCTCCAATCCCTCCCAGCAGTTGTCCTGAGCGATAGTACACCTGTCCTCCCGCAGTATCCACCTGCATGTGTCCAAAGGGCACATCCGCTTGCAGCTTCGATAAAAACACTGCCAAATTGTCCCCTCCGCCTTCCGGCAACTGCAAGTTTTGCGATGTAGTTGCGATTTCCAAGATCTGGTCATCGACATTCAAACGTAGATTGGTACTCGCATTAAACTGCACCCAGGTAATTGAGTACTCAGCCAGGCCGTCTTCCACTTGCAAGGCTTTGGCGCTCAGGACGTTCTGGGAAAAGCGCTGTTTTAGGACTCGGGAGAGGGCCTGGAAGTGCCCAGTGCTACCCAGCGCAGACATTACTTTCTCTAAGGTGGGAGAGGGAGTGGTCGGCTTTGCGACGCTCAACTTGCATATCTTCAAATACGTCAGGGACAGTGTAGATGAGTCGCACGTCATAGGGTAAGTCTGCGCTGAGAGAGACGGCTCTGGGGTGCTCTGAAAAGAGCGTCTGTTGCAGTTTCGCGTTCGTTATGGTCTTTTTCAGGCTTTCTTTCAGCGCTGATTTGTTGATTTTCCGTGGAATCAGCACTTCGCCCTTCAAAAGCCAAGGATGACTGAGCGCCTGGTCACAGTTCGGACGGAGAGTCGGGTCCTTAGTCAGCAATTTCCCCACGAAATCCGCCGCATAAGGCGTAAACTTACCCCAATACCCCTCTGAAAAGTCCGCCTCCTCCTCCACAGTCCTCGTCATCAGCGCCATCTTGTCCTTACTATCAAACGGCAGCCTGCCCCTCAGCATCAAATAAGTGACAACTCCCACACTCCAAAGGTCCACCTGCTTCCCATAGGGCCACTCCCTCAGTACCTCCGGCGCTACGTAGCCCAAAGTCCCGCAGCCGTCTCTCAGGCTTTCGCTGGTGCCTACAAGCTTGGCGAGGCCGAAGTCCGCCAGTTTGATGGTCGGCAGGTCGGACTCGTCGCTGAGAAGGATGTTTTCTGGCTTGATGTCGCGGTGCACGATGCCTGCTTCGTGCAGGTATTTCACGATGTGGACAAGTTGGCGAGTTACGTGGAAAGCAGTGAATTCAGTGAAAACTCGCTTGGTCCGGATGCGGTCGAACAGCTCTCCACCCTCTACTAGCTCCATCACGAGGTACATTTTGCCTTTGTCTTCGAACACTTCCTTCATTTGGACTACATTGGAGTGGTTGAGGAGCCGCATAATTGCTACTTCTGAGCGGAGCATTTCCCGCTCTGAGTCTGTGAGGCGAGTTTTGTCCACTATTTTCACAGCCCATTCGAAGCCGCTTGAACGCTCTATGGCCTTGTACACGTCGGAAAACCGGCCTGAGCCTAAGCGTTCTCGAATAGTGTAGAAGTCTTCGAGCTTGCTGCTGCGGGCTGCCTGACTGAGTCGCTGTACCCAGTCATCTCTTTCCTCCTTCGTATCACACCAAAAACTGATCTGCTGGAAGTTTTCAAACTGATGCGAAATCGCAAAGCCATGTCTCTGACTCTGTGAAAACTCAGCCAACGGGTCAATATAGCAGCCTTCCAGGAAAATGACGCTGTTCGGCATAGGCACCGAAGGAGTGATATAAGCCAATAGCATTCCACTGCGCAGCACTATGAAGACCTTGTCTGCAGTGGCCTGCTCTTTGACTTTCCGCCGCACCCAGGCGGATTTCTCCTGAGCGAAGCTGCAGGTTGCCTTCGTGGACACTTTTAAGCTGGCTCCAGAGGTCAGTCTGAGACTGCAGCAGCCTCTACTCTTCCGCGCAGTAGTCAGCCTCAAGGAATCCATATCTCTCAGTCGACTTGACCAGATTTCCTCCTTGAAGCTTCCAGAAAAGACCTCCAGGATCCTGGGGTTCTGTGCGAGGAACTTCCTGAATTGGTCGAAGTCGATGCGGTCCACAGCTTCTAAGTCGCTCATTATTTTGTCGGCCATTACGTCCACTTTGGCGGGACTGGCTTCGTCGTCTCGCTTGATTAGGGCTGCACTGGACCGACGCTCGTTCTTGTGCCGGGCGGATAGGAAGTCCTGGGGACTGCGTGGAGAGGAGGCTTCGCAGGCTTCTTCCTGCATAAAAACGTCGTTAATTGGGGAAACTCGGACTGTGTGCTTAAATGTGTTGTGCAACTAAATGGAATTTACCATAGTCTTCAGTTCCGCTTTGTCAATTGCACCGTCGCCTTTCAGGTCGTACAGAGAGAACAAAAAGTGGTACTTGTCCTCTTCAGAAGCCTTGGTACAGACACTAAGGCCAGTCAGGAATTCCTCATAGTTGATCGCTCCTCTGTTCTGATGGTCGAACTTGTCGAACAGGCGTTCGCCCCAGATGCCCTGTATAGTCCTCACAGGCAGTGGAAAGAACTGCAAGAAGGTCTTTCGATCCACTGTAGTTCCGGTGGAGCGACTGGCCAGGTCTCGGAACAACTTGCCGAGGAAGCGGAGTTCTTGCTGACTGACTGAATAGTCCCTACACTTCTCTAGGTGCAGTTTGAAGGCCGGATTGGAGGCCAAGGAAAAGCGCTGCGATACCTCTAAGGCGTGGATGTGCTGACGAGAAGGCGTGCAACCCATTATCCCTAGGATAGCAGTTAGTCCCCCACAGGGTCTAGACCTCGCAGGAACTCGTCAAATGCGTTGTTGGAGTCGGGAGGCAGGAGTAGGGCTTCTTCTTCAGGCACGAACTTTCTCAGTCGCCCCTGTGGCAAAGCCTTCAACTTCCTTATCTCTGCATACAGACTCCTTAATTCGTCTCTATGGTTGCTTCGAAGCAGCTCCAAGTCGTTTTTCAGTCTGATCATATCCTTGCTCAGGACTTCCACCTTCTCCGCCGCAAGCAGTGAGTGCGGAACCGCCTCCTTCGCCAAGTGTTCCCCCAGTTCCGACCTTATAACTGACTGTCCGCAGCCACAGTGGTGGAACGGACAAGCCAACACCTGCTTAGGACAGCTGTCGCTCTGGTGTTGCTCCATACCGCCTCGCTTCATCATAACTCCGCAGCCGTTTGGACAGTTGATTACTTTGTGGGCGCAGACTTTGTCGTGTTCTTCCAATTGACTGTACACTACTTTCAGCGAACAGCCGGAATGGAGACATGTGACTTTGCGGAAGTTGCACACTAATTGGTGTTCTTCCAGTTCTTTTCGCAGGCAGGAGGTGGGGCAGCGCTGGTTGTTGCCGCCCACATAGCAGCACTTTACTAGCGCATTGGGACAGTCACTATGCTTGTGTGACTCCAGTTCTCCTCTTCGAAGGATTGCCCCGCAGTCCAAAGGACAACTGATGTTGGCATTGGGACAGCTGGTCTCCACATGTCCCTCCACTACACACACTTCCAGCACTGCGCCGCAGTCCAAAGGACAGTTCACGGGGCGGTAGCCACAGTCCTCAGATAGGTGGCGTGTCCAGTCTTTGCGTAGGATTTCCCCACAGAGGTCCCCTCCAAACTCACATTTCAATGGTGCGAAGTCACACACAGCCCCGTGAGTCTTGAGTCCAGGCCGTTTGACCACCGCTGTGCACAGTTTGAAAGGACACTGGACACTCAACTCATCCATCAATCGTCGAATCGGCACATTGGGAAAGCACTTTTCTAGTGGCTTTTGACACATTGGACACTTGGAGAGAGTCTCCACACAGTTCTCACAGAAAAGGTTGTGACAGCAGGGAGTCTCCACTGGGTCACTCAACAGCTCTAAGCAGATTGGACATGTCCAAAGGTCGTCACGGATAGAACTCGCGTGAAGGGTGGATTCGGTCCCTGTGGCAGGCCGAGCGTCTTCGGGGAACTGCAAGAGGTCGTGGTCCAGTCCTGGCAGAATCAGGTCTCCAGACTGCCCTGCAGGCTCGAAGCTGGAGCTGTAGCTGTCCGAGTTCTCGAGGTAAAGGAGGCTCCCTGCAGCGTCGTCTTTCCGCTCTTCCAAAGGAGCACTGGGCTGCCGGGCATCCTCAGGCGCTCCAGCTTCTTTCCGCTCTTCCGGGTCAGGCAAACCTTCCGACATTTATGTCCCTACGAGGCCTGGACTAGAACCACACTTGCCAGGTCAGGACGAAACTGCACAGCCAGAGAAAGGTCGTTGGGAAGCTCGTACCCACCAGGGTTAGGACTTGCATCCAGTTTCCTCTAGGAAAACACGCATTTCTGGATGTTTCGTTACCTGGAAAGGCTGGAAAGCAGGGTATTTCCGCTGAGTTAGCAGGCGAGTGAGAGATATGAAGACTACTTCCAAAGCCAGTTCAATGATAATCTGCTCAATATATCTCCGAAATGCATCCGTGGGGATATTTGCGCAAATTCCACTGTCTACTCCGCTAGTAATGGGCAAATAACCAGCATTAACAGGATATCGAAGCAATCCATTAGCTCGTGTAGGACAAACTTCATTACCATTTCTGCAGAAACTCTGTTTCTTCGTATACTTAGGCAGATCTGGGATTGCGAAAAAGTGCTTATTTGGATGCAATTTGCGCAATTACCGAACCTTTAGACTGAACCGAGAAAGCAGATTTCTGTAATGGATAGTGATCCAACACCCATAAGTCTGATATATGGCATACCTTGTATGAGAATTTAATAGCAAATAAGGTCAAAGCAGGGCGCCAAGTATAGAGATTATAGTATAAAAAGCGAGATGGCAGGTCCGCTAGTCCAAAGGAAATAACCTCCAGCAGGTATTCCCCTCCAAAAAGCGTCCATCCAGCACTATATGACCCTACTTTGCATTACCAATTTGATAAGCCCGATGAACACTGGATAGGAATAGTTTTGCTCCAAGGCAGTCCTGCAAACACAGCATGGTAAAGGATGCTGAAGTCCAACTGCAGTAAGGGCACCATACAAATACCCTCGCTGTTGCTACTTTCCAGCTGGGAATGAGGGTCGCTAGAGCTATTCCCACTCCTAGTCCCAGGGGCAAATAGAAATAGGGCTTTGTGGTCATCTAGTATAAGTCTAACACTGTCTGAGATACAAATAGCCCCTAGATTTACTCTAATACTGCAAAGTTCGATTCCATGCTGACTCAATAGCTTCCGTCCCGTAGTCACCACTCACACTTGGAAATTCACCGCGATCCGATGTATCCGCACATAGTAGAAATAAGCGGAATGGCTGAAAGCGTGTGAGGTCCTAATAGTCCCTGAGCCTGCGAGCATCAGACCGCATACAGCTAGTTGGGTTAGAATGCGGATTTTGAACGATGTGAAGGAAACTGAGCCGGACTGAGTATCATGAATCGACACAACCACAGATTTGTCTCTAGTTGCCACTGATACAGCAAAGGGAATTGTGGTTTCCACTGCTAGTCTGTTAGCAGGAAGGAGTAGACACTGGCTAAAGACTGATAAACTTGCTGAAGGTTTTCTTGAGCATTGCATCACTCGCGGACTTTTTCGGTGTGGGAGTCGGAAGGTCGTCAATACTCCCAGAGGAGCCAAAGGAACTCCGCCTTTGCGTGTCTTCCTCTTCCGCCACACTGGGAGAAGCGCTTGCAGAGCTGTCCTCTCGCTTCGGCATCATCTTCCTCCTCACCTTCACTTTCCTCATCTTCACTTTCTGGGCTATTTCCTTGCTCAGCCCCGCTTCTCCGAAGTACTCCGGTATCTTGATGAAGCGCGGGATGGGGTCGATCTTGGACTTGCGGACCAAGCAGCAGGTGTGGTGGCTTTTGCGAGTGAGTTGCAGACTGCGGAGTTGGATGGGAGTCGAGTTGGCGGTGCGGGAGCGACTTGCAGGCAGGACTACCTCTTCCTCTCGATACGGCTTTGCACTTTTCACCTCGTCTTCAGTGATTACTTGGTCGTTTAGGATTCCTAGCATTGGGAACTGGCCAGTGCGAGGGAGCTTATCAGGCTTTCGTAGAAGTTGTAGGAACTGCCGTATCCCTGTGTAGCTTTTGGTGCGGCGACCATGCAGGGTGGGAGGCGGCTTAAAAGTGCTTTGGCGGTACTCCCCCAGCAAGTACTTGGAAAACTTGAAGCGGACTTCAGTCATCGGGAAGAGCAAAGACTGCAGCAGGGTAATTCGATGCCCAACAAAGGGAATCGGGTTCTCTAGCAGGTTCAGGTCTCCCAGCCGCTTCAGTTTCCCCAGCGCCAGCAACCCCCCTACTCCCGCGAGTCTATTTCTACTCACATTCAGCTTCTTCAGGCCTGGCAGCGCATGCGCAATCACCACTCCAGGCACTGTTTCCAAACCACACCCATGTAAATCCAGCTCTTCTAAGGACTTGAACACTGCCCACGTCCCGAAGCCTGGAAACCGGGGGATGTCTTGTTCGGCCAAAGTGAGCGCTTTTAGGGTCTCTAGAGCCTTGCGGGAGTAGGAGGAAAAGAGGTGCCGGAGACTTTCGATGTTGCAGTGGTCGAGTTGGAAGTCCATGTTTGGATGTATGGAACTAGGAAGGCATTAGACTAGTTACTGTCTTGAGGATACCCTCCAACAGGCTGCTTTTGTGCAGTTTCTCCAAAAACGGCTGTATGGCATACAGTCTCAACGACTCCGGGAAGTCTTTCGTCGCTATCTGCGCAGCAGCAGCGAATTCCCCCAGCAGTTCCTCTTTATGTCCCTCCACAAACTCCTTCACCTCACTCTGCGCCATCAGCTTTTCTCGCAAATAGAGTTTAAAAGCGTCTTCCAGACGCCAGTGCAGGTCCCGGACTGTCTGGAAGTCAGGGACTGTGGAGTGGGTGTTGAAGCCGACGTTGAGCCACAGTGGGGAAAACAGGCCTGTCAAGGCCGATTCAGCTTGGGAGTCAGCCTTTGGAGCCTCAGAAACAGTGGGCGGTTTGCGGAGTATAGGGGACTTGGAGGAGCGCAGTACTGGGGCAGGGGGCGGAGAGGCAGGCAGCAGCAGGCCGATACAGGCTCGAAGGAAGGCCAATAAGGGGAAAAGCCTGGACCCAGCTAACATCTCCCTGGACTGCAGTCCCGCCAACATGCCTTGAACTCGCCTGCAAGTGCCTATCTAAGTCTCACCCATCGACACCTTCCCAAGCACCATCAAACTCGGCAGTCTCCGAATCACCCAAGTGACATGTCCCGGGTTCTGCACATACCCCAGCATAGTGTCCCAGCAGCTGCTCGCTGGCACTTTTCTCCCGGCCAAGGTTTCGATTCGCGGCTCCACTTCGCACACTAGGGCTAGGAACGCCCCGCACAGCTTCAACTCGGACTCGGTAGGCTGCTTGACCTTGCGGAAGGACTGCACTGTGTGCACTGTGATTTCACTCGCAGTCTTCATCGCTTCACTCAGTTCTGGAGAACTTATTGAGGGCGAAGGACTGCGCTTAGTCTGCATTGGACTGGCAAATCGCTGTTTTCCCCTGCCTTTTCGAGAGCATTCCAGTGGGTCTGTCCTGTTGAACGCTGATTTCGTTAATATCGGCCCTGTTGACTTCGGTCTCCCTGCGCCTGCGTCGGAATCAAAGGTAACAGCCTGGTTTCTGTGGGAAATACGCGCCAGGAACCGAGCTTTGGCGGAGTTTGTGGAGCCTAAAGCTGAAAAACCTGCTTCTAGCTCCATTGCTAAGGTCATATTAGGGAGGAAGGGAAGCGAAAAGGCGGTTAAAGGCGGATTTTCATACTTTAGCGAGGAGTATATAGAGCAGTGCATGATTTCGATAATTCGTATGCTGATTTTCTATAATTTCAGTCTTTATTTGGATTTATGCGTGTTTGTTACTGATAAAAGAGAGCTATTTCTAGCCCAAACCGTCCTTTTCCCCTTCCACTTCCCTCTTCTAGCCATTTCCCTTTTCTATTTCCAGCCCAAAGCCGACAATATGGGAAACTGCTCAAGCGTGCTACTGGGCTGCGAAAAGCACGAAAAAGCCCAACCCCCCTCCACAGAAGCCTCCCTCTCTACCAGTCCCAAAGCAACCAGCCCCGCAGTGACTGCCCTGGGCCTGCAAGAAGGCGCCAGTGTCTATCAAGCCAGGAAAGTTCTAAAGGCCCTCAAGCGAGCTAAGGCACTTATGGGGAAGCCTGGGGTTGATGTGTGTGGACAGTTGGTGTACCCGCTGGAAGGCTTGGAGTGGGACTCTTGCAGCGAGGCGGAAGGACTGTATACTGGGCAGACTTCGAAGGGGGTTCGGACTGGGTTTGGGACGATGAAGTGGACGAATGGACGTTTGTATGAGGGAAATTGGCAGGCCAACCTTCAGCACGGCCTGGGTCGACTGCTCAACACTGACCGAAGTTCCTACGAAGGCCAGTGGCGCAACGGCCTGCGACACGGCCAAGGCACCTACCGCAGCGCAGACGGGTCCTACTACACTGGAGACTGGGCAGAGGACAAGCAGCACGGCCGAGGGAAGGAGGTGTGGTCTGACGGCCAGTGCTACACAGGGGAGTATATAGCTGGGTTTCGCAGTGGACATGGACAGTTGGACTTCCCAGACTTGTCTAGCTATACTGGGGACTTTAGAGGCAATCAACTGCATGGCTGTGGGACCTTCTGCTGGCCTGATGGCAGGAGCTATATTGGACAATGGGCGCATAACAAGATGCAGGGCAGAGGCAAGATGACCTGGAAGGACGGACAGAGCTACGAAGGGGAGTACAAGGAAGACTGCAAGGAAGGTCTGGGAGTCTTCTGCTGGCCTGACGGAAGACGCTACGAAGGGCCCTGGAAAAGCGGCAAGCAACACGGAGTGGGCTCCTTCACTGACACACTGGGCAGAACCCGCCAAGGAGAATGGAGCGAAGGCCGACGTCTCCACTGGCTCTAGCTGTCACTTTCACTGTCTCTTCGCTCGTTTTGGCACTCCCGCTGCCTCTTCCGTCCGTTTCCGCTTTAAACTCCCGTTTGCGCCGGGCTTGCAGGTGACGACGTGGTAGGGAAAGTCACGTCTGGGGACGTAAAGTCCGCATAGGGTGCATTGTTCTGTGCGATTTGAGCAGATTTCTTGATGGGCGATGAGTTGCTCGATGGGGAATTCGAGGGTGCAGAAAGGACAGGGCTGGGGACGGAGTTCGCACCTCTGGAGATGAGAGGAAAAGACATCAGAGGGAATGAGGTCTGTGCAGTGTGGGCAGGACTGAGTTGGGTGGTCTTCGACTATATGGTCTTTGAGCCTGGACCTGGGAACCAGCTCCGCACATATCTCGCAAAGACACAGAAAGCGCTGGCAGTGCACACTGTGTATTTCCCACACCGCCTCAGGCACTAGTCGCATGCAGAAGTCACAGACCTTTTCCTGCTCCTCCATATCCTCCTGTGCTGTATCTAGGAACTAGACTAAGCGGGGCTGATGGTTGCTACTCGGATGGTGCCGTCTCCGCAGCCGATGGCCACTCGTGGCTCGTTGTGGGCGTGGTCGATGCTGAAGACGGAGCCGGGGATGTGGGTCATGTGGGAAAAAAGCTGGAGTGAGTCTGAGTCGAAGAAGTAGCATTCCCCAGCCCCAGTGCCCCCTGCCGCTAAGGTCCTGCCTCCGTCGTGCTTGGAGTACTGCACAGCGTACAGCTGACACGGCACCTCGCCCTGCTGCAGCGTCCTCGCCTTCTCCTTCTCCCCACTAAGCACACTCCACAGCTCCAACTGGTCCACTGAGCTGAAAGACCCTGACACCAGTATATCTCCTCGCACGTCTAAAGCATCTCCACAGACGTGAGGACCGAATATACTCCGCACCACTGCCTGACTGCGCACATCCCACAGCAGTATGTTATTATCCCACCCAGCAGACGCGATAATACTGTCCGACACCCACTTCACACTAAAAATCCTATTGGAATGTCCAATCCTCTCCCCCACTCCCTGCGACAACAGGCTAATTTCCGCCTTAGTCGCCTCGTCATAGATCCTAATGAACATGTCCTGACTCCCAACCGCATACATATTCCCTTCCTTAGAAAAATCACAAGCCAGACACTGCGTCCCAGGCAGCATTTGCCTGTGTAATTCCTTCCCAGAAGTCGCATGCCAGTGAATAATGCCCCCGTCTGAAGTCACACTCAAGAGAATGTGCTTCGTTTTCGTCACGGAAACCAGTGGTCTCCAGCGGATTCCGGTGACTGGCATGTTGTCCTCGCTGACTCTGCAGCGGAGTTGGCGGATTTGGCTGCCGTTTGTAGCGGAAAAGAGGCTAATCGAGCCATCGCCCATGGAAGCGGCGATGAGGGAGTCGTCTGCGCTCCAACGCACTGCGAAGACTTCGGTGCTGCTTTCGCCCAGGGTGAGTTCGTGAGTAACTCGCCTGCCTGCCATTATACAGCACCTGTAACAGCGTGTGACTCGTCGACATAAGTTTAAATTTGTTCCTTACTTGGCGGAGTTGGGGCATTTCCTCTATCCCAGCCCAGCCTGCCATTCCTATCTGTTGCTACTCCTCCTTCTTCCTCTTCTTCAGGAACTTGGCCTTCAGCTCCTCGAGAGAAGGCTGTTTTTCTCCCTCCACATACCCTCTTTCGGTCTCAGCCGGCGGCTTAAAGGACTCCTCTCTCTTCCGCTTCTTTTCCATCCTCTTCGCCTCCTGCGTCTTTTCTCTCTCCTTCGCTTCCTTATGCGCCTTTTCCTGCTTCGTAAGGAAGTACTCTCCAGACTCTAGCAGCAAGTCCTCCTGCCTCACAGGCTGAGCAGGCGGGAAGGGAGTATAGGCAGTTTTTACCTTTTTGGTTTCCTTCCTTTTGACGTTTCTCTTCTTGAACTGCGGTAGAAAGCGGGACCAGTCCTGGTTGGCCATTTCAGGGTCCTTTTCGAGCTCCTTGCGGATCATGAGTTCCTTGATGTTGTAGACCGGGTGCACGTTTTCCATGGTTTCGATGATGACCCTGCGAGCTGTCTTGATGCCTTTCATAGGCCCCATAATAGAGACAGTGTTTCCTTGCACCAGTATATAGCAGCCTGTGAGTATCTCCAACGCCTTCAAAGTGGTCCCTCCCGGGCCAATCAGTCTATGTCTCCTCTTCACAAACCTCTCCTTGTTCCTCACATACCCCCCTATCTTCACCACGTCACAGAACACCCCGTCCTGCAGCACCTTAATGGCCTGCTGCACAGGCACCGACCTAGCCAGCAGCTTGATCAAGTCCCGGGCCTTGATGATGATATAGGGGTCCCAGGTGTCCCGACTCGTGGAAACAGTCATTGTGCCCTCCACCAGGTCGAGCTCCGCTGTGACTTTGTACTTTTTGAGTTCCTTGGCTACTAGAGGCCAGACTTCTTGTATGTATTTCTCGCGGTATTGGGGGAAAAGCACTGCGAAGGTGCTGTCTTCGACGAGGCCGGAGGGGTTGTCTTCCGGGGTGATTGCGGGGATGGCCCACTTGTCGAGGGTGGGGTCGGAGTCCCAGGGCTTGTCCTTGCGGTACTTCTTTTTCTTCTCTTCTGCCATTTCAGTCCCTATGATTGCGAGTGAAATAATGGCTCAGTCCACTGCTTTTTCCACCCAGCTTGCAACCTTCAGGGTGGAATTCACTGAGAAAATGCAGAATTGCAGTGCATAAAAGCTAAAATCGGCCCTCTGGCTCCATTACCCTCTCCTCTACCTTCAACAATAATGTCCAAATCACTGCTTCTCCTCTCCCTAGCAGTCCTGTGCGCGCACAGCCGCTTCGTCCATCCCTCCAGTCCCTCCCGCCAGTCCTTTTCCCCGGGCTGGTCTCTAATCCAGCCTGAACTCGACTCTCTCAAGACTACCAACGACTCCGTAGCCCTGAACTGGACCACTGGGTATTCCGGCATGACCAAAATCAACTCCGCCGGAGACCAGATGTTCTACTGGTTTATCAATAGAGAAGGCGGAAACGTGAGTACGGATACTGCGCCTGTTATACTGTGGCTGCAGGGAGGGCCTGGATGCGCTTCTATGGGCGGAGCCTTCTTTGAACTGGGGCCTTTTTATATCGACGAAAACCTGGTGGTGCAGAATAGGACTGGGTCGTGGCTCAGTCGTTACCACCTCTTATTCGTGGATAACCCTGTGGGCGCAGGCTACTCCGTCACTCCCAAAGGCAACTACGTCACTGATGAGTACCAAATGGCCACCAATCTCTACGCACTACTGCAGAATCTCACCAGTTTGCACCCAGAAATATTCAACAGCTCTCACGACTTTTACATCTTCGGAGAAAGTTATGCAGGGAAATACATCCCAGCAATTGCATACTATATCCTAAAGTGGAACCTTAACACCACTGCGACCACCTACTTCAAGCCTATCAACCTCAAAGGCATTGGTATTGGAGATGGACTCACAGACCCGATTCCTCAATTCGCGTCCTATAGTGACTACGGCTTCGCTACTGGGCTAATAGACGAATCCGAGCGGGAAACGGTGGAAGTCGCCCAGCGTGAAGCTGTGCAAGCCATTCAACGCAAAGACTGGTCGAAAGCCAACACCATGCAGGCGGTTGCTATGGGCGAGGTTATCACTCAGGGTGGAGGAGTTAATGAGTATAACGTCAGAGTGTTCGGAAACTATGACATGAGTGCACAGGACGCATGGCTCAACCTCAACAGCACTAAGCAGCTTTTCCACGTTCCCACCACTATTACCTATTTAGACTGCGGCACTCTTTCAGGAAATGCACTTTCTGACGACGTTCCTCAGTCCATCACAGGCCTATTTCCCTTTATTTTGAACAATACGAGAGTGTTGCTGTATGAAGGACAGGACGACTTGATTCTTAACAGTGTAGGGGCGGAGACGTGGATTGCGCAGCTGCAGTGGTATGGGCAAAGCCAGTACCTGGTGGCCCCCAAGCAAGTCTGGACAGTGGACGGCGAAATCGCAGGCTACGTCCGCAACTACGCCAATCTAACGCAGCTCCTGATCCTGAAGGCAGGCCACTTAGTGCCGCATGACCAACTAGCCAACTCACTAGACATGGTGACGAGGTTCATTACCAACGCTCCCTGGAGTAACTAGTAGTTCCCTCTCTTTTCCTTGGACTTAAGGGCCTGGCTGCCTGTTGTCTCCTTGGTGAAATAATGGCGAAGTCTCTTTTAGTCCTTTGCCTAAGTCTCCTGGCCGTCCACGGTCTCTTCGTGCGCAAGGGCGACCCCCGCATTCAAAGCGCCACTCATGACTGGTCCCGTATCCAGCCCGAACTCGAAGCTCTCAAGGCTATGCCAGACACAGTCAATGTCAATGGCTTTGCAGGCTATTCCGGCCTGTCTCAGATCAATACCGCTGGAGACCAGATGTTCTACTGGTTTGTGAACAAGGTCGGAGGCAATGTGTTCACTGATAATGTCCCAGTCATTATGTGGCTGCAGGGAGGACCGGGGTGTTCCTCGATGACTGGAGCTTTATTCGAATTCGGGCCGATTTATATCGATGAGAACTTGAATATGCAGAATAGGACTGGGTCGTGGATTAATGACTACCACCTCTTATTTGTGGATAACCCTGTGGGCGCAGGCTACTCCGTCACTCCTGGTGGTCATTACGTCCAAAATGAAACCCAAATGGCCATCAATCTGTATGCCTTGCTACAGAATCTCACCACTACGCACCCGGAAATATTCAACACCGCTCACGACTTTTACATCTTCGGAGAGAGTTATGCAGGGAAGTACATCCCTTCAATTGCCTACTATATCCTGCATCAAAACGCTAACCTTACACTCAACAAATTCAACAATATCAACCTCAAAGGCATTGGCATTGGAGACGGTATTTCCGACCCAATTCCGCAGTACACGTCCTACAGCGACTACGGCTTCGCCACAGGCTTAATCGACGAATACGAACGCGAAAACGTCGAAGTGTTCCAAAGACAGTCCGTGGAATACATCAATAAAAAGCAATGGGCGAATGCAAACAACGCCCAGAACGATGCTTTGGAGACAGTTGTGATGGCTGGCGGCAATGTGAATGTCTACAATATTAGGCAGTTTGGGGACTATAACTCCACGTTGATGGACACGTGGCTGAATTTGACTAGTACGAAGAATATGTTCCATGTGCCGCCGTCTACGACCTTTTTGGACTGTGGGGATAAGGCGTATGAGGCGTTGGCGAATGATATTCCGCAGTCTGTAGTGGGACTGTTTCCCTATCTATTGAACAACACCAGAGTGCTGCTCTACGAAGGCCAAGACGACCTGATCCTCAACATGGTGGGCGCAGAGACCTGGATCTCCCAAATGCAGTGGTACGGCCAACTCAACTACCTGCAAGCCGAGAAGGAAGTGTGGGTCGTGCAGGGGCAAATCGCAGGGTACGCCCGAGGCTACGAAAGCCTCACCCAGCTAGTCGTGCTCAAGGCAGGGCATATGGTGCCGCTTGACCAACTCACCAACTCCCTGGATATGGTCAATCGCTTCATCAACAACCAGCCCTGGGGTAACTAGTAACCCTCAGACTCACATGGTCTATAGCATTAAGACAGGAACATGCGCCGCTCCAGTTTCCGAGTGCTCAGGTCTCTCGCCTCCTGTGCGGACTTCTTGCCACTGAAGGAACGCAGGGACTTCCGAAGGAGTGCGGAGTTCAGGCTTTCGGAGAGGTCCTCTGGCGACTGTACTGGCAGCTCCCCTTCCGCGACGCTTTTGAACTTCATCCAAGTATGCAGAAACACGTTTTCCTCTCCCAGTAGATCCGGAATAAACAGCTTCGCAACAGCCTCTCCGCCGTAGTTCCTCACAAGCACTGAACACTTCTCCTGAATTGGCTCTTCCATTGGGTCGATAGGAGGGGTGAAAGTGGGCGTGAAGGACTGGTCGGAGTCATGGGGAGAGAGGCAGGGCAGGGACTGGCAGCTGCCAGAGCAGCACGGCAGGTCTGAGTGCCGGCCACAACTCACTATTTCATAAGAAGTGCTCAGCATTTCTAGCGTTGCTTCGAAGTGTATCATTGCCTTCCGGTTTCCTTCCCTTTCCACCCGCATCATTCCTTCGATTTCATGGATAACGCCTCCACTTTCAAACTCTATCCGCACGCGAAAGCTGGTCTGGGAGTCAGAGGGAAGAAGTGCACAGGAGGACACGCGTAGGTCCCAGAGACAGCGTAGGTCAGGCTGGAGAATAGTCTGCACAATTCTCTCCAAACTCGCACTGACAGTGATGGATATTTCCGATTCTACCACTTTTCCAATAGCTCTATAGCGTATCTTCACATCTCCGTTAGGGCTGACTTTACACCCCCAAGGAGTTTCACTCACAGCGGACTGCACGCTTTGCGCCTCTTCGAGCTGGGCGCTGTACCAAGTCTCAAACACAGTGAAGGCTGCTGAGTTCTGGTTGAGCTGGGTGGAGAGTACCAGTTCTAGCACGAGTTCCCGCCCTTGGGAGACGCACTCTTCGTAGATCACTTTGAACACTTCGCAGGCACTTTCACGAGTGCCGCGAAAATACCGCTCCAGTAAGTGCGTCTCAAGCCTCGCTTTCTTGATATCCTCCTTCGTGAGGAGTGGCACTGTCCTCACCACTTCTCCTGCGCCTTTGAACTTCTTGCGAGAGATAAGGCTGTGCAGCACACAGAGAGCCTGCGCACCGGCGTAGTCGTCGCTGATAAGAGGGAGAAGAAAGTGGAGAAAGACGAGGATGAAGTCAGGGTGCAGGGAGCCTGCGCGAGGAAAGAAACGCTTGTCAAAGAACTCCAATGTCGCTAGCTTCATATGAGGCTCACTGATCAGCCGATGCAATGTAAGCGTCAGAAAGTTCTCTCCAAAGCTGTGATTATGCGGCTCCAGCGGCTGACTGCCCTCAAGTCCCAGAAACTCATACAAAAGCCTGTGGCAGGCCTGCAGAGCCGCCACAGCCCTCAGCCACTGCTCCAGCTCCAGTCGTCGTTTCAAGACGACCTCAGTTTTGAGGTTATTGAGCGCTTGTTTCTGCGGAAACCTGGCTTCCTGCATCCCCTCTGTTCCCTGCAAGTCTCTGTTGAGATGGTGGAACTGTCGATAGCGTCGGAAGACGGACTGAGCGACAGGACAACCTATCCGAGCGAACTGAATTTCGTATTCCTGCTTAAAACGGACAGTGTATTTGGACTGGAAGAGGCCGGGAGAGGTGCGCAGACGCGTGTTGGGCAGTGCCACGTATATCAGTGGGCCGAAGTCTTGCTGCATTATTGCTATTATCGCCTGCTCTTATGTCCATTTCCTCAGCGGACTCTTTTGACCTGCCGAGTGAGGAGGAAGTGCAGATAGGGACGATTGGGTGCACTGCCTTCAAGCAGACCACTGTCTCCACTCCAGTATCCCCCTTCCGTCCTCCCAAGAACACCCCCTGCGAGCCCGCCAAAAAGTACTACCAGCGGCTCGAAGGTGCTCCCAGCTACGTCCAAAGGTTCGAAGTAGGACTCGAAAGAACCGACCTCAAGCGCCAAACCCGGCAACAAGAGCGAGACCTGAAGGAAATGGCCGAGTGCACCTTCGCCCCAGTCCTCACTGCCAAACAAGGCCTGTCTCGACGTAAAACCATGCCTGAAATGTATATCGCTGCTGTGGCACAGGCTCAGCAGCTGCAGGAACGCAGGGAAACTGCACTAGAGAAGGAGAGGCAAAGCCTGGGCCCGTTCAAACCTACGCTCAATTCCCTGTCGCTGAAGTTGGCGAAATCGAAGCGGGAGTCGCAGGAGGACCTTTACACCTATTTGCACCGGACTAAGACTTCTGACCGACCACGGAAAACCTACTTCGAGGAAAAGCCGACCTTCCATCCGTCCATCAACCCGAAATCTGCAGGCTTACTAAGGACTCAAAACATCGAAGATTTACTCATGGAAGACGCACACAAGCGGCAAGAGCGCCAAGTCCTACCTCAATCCCCCTCTCTCCCTGAGAAATTGATCAATCCCCAGTCCGAAAAAGTCCTAAGTGAGAAATTCGAAGGCGAATTTACTGCAGTTTTGAAGGGAATGGGAGTTGGGGAGGACCTGAGGAAAGCCCAGGGGTATGCCGTACTGCGGGAACTGCACTTTTTGAGGGAGGTGCGGAGTCCTTTGGTGGAGGAGTTGTGGGCTTATTTGGACCCTGAGGGCAGGGAAGTGGTTCCGATTAGCCTGCTTTTGAGCGTTTTGCTGGCGATTCAGCGGCTTCCTTCGACCCATTCGGCTTCTTTTTCTCCTCAAGCACTAGCAAGCCTGCAGCACACCTTCCAGCCCCTCCACACCTGCAGACAAAAAGCCATTTCCAAGTCTCGTCTCAACCCCACCTACAAGTTCCAGGTGAACTACCCCTTCCAGCCTGATATCACGAAGACGGTGTTTACGATGGTTTCGCCCAGGACTGAAAGAACCAGCTTGAAGAGTGAAGAGATGGACAGGTATTTTGAGGCGAAAAGGGAGGAAGCAGGCTCAAAAGTGAAATTTACTGTGGAAGGAGAAGGCAAGGCCAGTAGAGGGTCCATTTTAGGGCGATACATGCAAATCTCCCAGTCTACCGTCAAAAGGCCTCAAGACCGCAACGAAGCCTTGTTCCGCCTTGCTGCACTGCAGCTCCACCAGCACTCCTAAGCTCTCGCTATATAAATGGACGTCTCAAAGCTGACTCTGCAGGATGCAGACCAACTCGCGGAAATGAAGAGAGTGAAGGCCCCGCTGGGAGTAATTCACCCTCTGCACACTTCCGCCAAGCGTCCGCCCTACTCCAGAACCCCGGATTTGACCATTACAGCCACGACTGTCAAGCCGGGCCCGAAGCCTCAAGTGCGCCCTGCAAACTCAGAGTTTACGGACGAGCCTGTGGCTCAAAGGTCGCCAAAGCGGCCTCCGGAAGGACATTTAGCCCCTAAGAACTTCATGCCGGGCTTTCAGAAGCCCAAAAGTGCGAAACAGCCCAGGGGGATGAAGAACTTGCTGGGACAAATACTGTATGAACTGCCGTTACAGATCAAAAAGCAGGCGCTACACCGGAAAGTGTCCATACTCACCAAAAAGGACACTCGACAAAGCACTGAGGAGTACTTGGCGAAGGTACGGAAGAATTTGAATAAAAAGGTGCAGAAAAGACGCCTGCGAGAGGACGTGCGCCAGGAAGGAGGCCAAGTGATGGCCCAGCTGGACCAGGCTTTCACCAAATTGGCCATATCAGAGGGGCAGTACCACGCTGCCAGGAGCGAGTTAGAAAGCCTGGTGGAGGCTATTGAGAGCCAACTATGGAAAGAAAAGACCCTAAGTCGCTTCATGCATAAGACACAAGTCGGCGAAGTGACGCTGCAGAAGCTGAAGCGTCTGCTGGGAGGCCAGCAAATGGAGAGGGAGGGGATCCTGCTGGCTATGCAGAAGTTCGTGTATGAACTCAAAAGGTGGAAAAGTCAGCAAGTAGACCTCAATCAGACGCTTGTGTTTTCACTTGCGGATTTGGAAGTGTACCTCCAAGACAACCTGCACCGTCTTCTGCCAGAAGACCGAACTGGGATAAGCTACTTCCTAGAGCGCATGCAAAAGCATCTCCAGCGCCTTTCCGTCCTCAAGCCTGTGGAAATCCTCCCTGCGGCAGGCCTGGAGAAGATAGTGGAGGAGACCTTTGTGAAGTGGGACGGGGAAAGGCTGATACTGGAAGGAGTCATAAGGGACATAGAGGCTGCGTTGGAGCAGGAGAAGAAGATAAGGGAGGATGTCAAGTTGGGCAAAGGAGGCGCGGACTTGGAACTTAAAATCGTCGCTGAGTTTGTAAATCAGTACTTCGACAAACTCGAAGAAAACATCAGAAGGAAGAAAGAAGGAATTGAGCAGATCCTTGAAAAGCTGAAAAGCGGCCAAGAAAAGCCTGAAGTGTGGGCAAATATGATCAGAACCCTGCGAGAGCAAGTGGAAAACGAGGAACTGGAGCAGGAGTGGAAAGAGCTCAACCGAGAATCCGAAATCCTCAAATCCTCCAAAAAGCCCCACAAAGCCCTAAAAAGTGGCTCCAGGTCCTCCCCCATCCAGGCCAAAACCAATATAGGCAGAGGCGCAATCCGCTTCACCGAGGACACCAAAGCCAAAGAGAGGGAAACAGACCGAGAAAGGCCGGCCACAGCTGAAAAACAGGACTATCGAGGGTCCACGAGTTTGAAAAACCCTCTGGATTTGACGACTTCCAGTGTGAGTTCGGAGAGTGACGATGTGATAAGTCTGCTAAACAACCCTGCGCGCAAGGAAACGGAGCTAAATGCGAGGGAGGAGAAGCCGAAGCCTAGTCAGTCTCCCAGGCCTGGCAGTGCCTTTCCCCAGGCGGCAGCACCTACTCGTCTCAGTCCTATTGCTGAGAAGGCAGAGCCAGTGACTAGGCCAGGAGAGGCCAAAGCCGCTGGAGGGAAGTCCCTGCTGGGGGGACTGCTCAAGAAGCCCACCGAAGAAGACACCAAATTGGCAGAACTGCGAGCTTTAAAGGAGCTGTCCCCCTTCCAATCATTGGAAGAAATAATTCCCAAGCGTAAACCTATGTCTTCTACCGATTTCCAGGCTCGTTTGCAGGAAATCGAGCTGAAGCGGGGCACTAGACGTGGAGTTCGCGTGGAGGAAAAGGCAGTGGAGACGGATAAAACCCGTTCCCAACTGATAGAGTCGGGGGAAAGGGAGTTTTCTGCCTATATGGATGAAGCGGGACAGCAGTATGACCCGGAGGAGCGGTTTAGGCAGGAGAGGGAAAGCATGAAGAACCATATAGACCCCAGGTATGTGGAGGAAATGCTCAAACGCACTCCTGACTCTACCTCGACCTGGTACATCCGTCCTCACCACCTCAAATCCGTCACTTACCACCCTTACTCCATTGAAGACAACCCTGCCCCCCTGCGCTACCAAAACACCTTCGACCCTCCTCCTCCTGCCAGCGGCACTGAGGACCTGAGAGGCTCTGCTGTGGGGTACTTGGAAAAGACCGTTGAGGACCTGAAGTGTGAACTGGAGGAAAGGAGGCGCAGACAAGAAGTGGAGAGAATGCCGACCACAGGCAGTTACCTGGGCTGGGTGGGCAAAGCAGTGGAAGCCATGAACCCGTAGTCTCTATTTAGAGCCCAAACCGGCCCTGCGACTAAGGAAAAACTGGTCAATTCCACCTACGAAGGCATCCTGGCGGAACTCAGACAGAGAGAGGAAGTACTGCTCGGCCAGAGGAGGCAGAAGGCCTATGAGGAGCACAGGGACCCGCAGCCCAATTGGTTCGAGATGAAGACGCATGAGTTTTCGCAGGAACTGCACAGAAACCTCGTCTCTTTAAAGGTATTAGAAAGGCAGCCCAATGACGCCAATCGCAAGCTTCTCAATACTCTAGCTATCAGCGACCTTTACTAGTCCCTAGCTCCTTTAAATTACCACTGGCAAGTCTCCACATATTTACTTTTTCATATGTATCCTTTAGCCGCATCATTAAGAATCAAAGAAATCGCGAATTAAGGCGACTTTGTGCATACATAAAAGTGGGACTTGAGGCGTTTCTACCCTGTGTGCACTGAATGCCTGCGTATATTCCTAGCTACTAGGCTTCTTCTCGACTGGTGTCTGCGAGAGCGAAGTACTGGCCCACTGCTTGGTTGATCTGTTTCTTTAGCTCGCTGTTCATTTCCCGCTTCAGCCACATTCGATACACCATGAGCACCACAACTAGCAGCAAAACCGCAAAAGCCACAATGACCAGCAGCGTAGCCATGCCAATACCCTCCTGTCCTGCCGGAGTATCCGGCTTTGCAGGCCGCAGCAGTCCTTTGCACGTATCAGGCGTATCCTTGAACCCTGCGCAAATAGCCTGCAGCACTTCCAGCGGCTCAATATCCCCGCGCATCGTTTGGCTGTTGATAATTACTGCAGGGAAGAAGAAGATGCCGGCTTTGATCAGCTCGTCGCGTTCCTTTTTGAGGAGTTTGTTGTCGGTGGAGTAGTTGCCGGACTGGGAGAAGCTGCTTTCCATGCAGTTTTCTACCTTTTTATCGTCAATATCGCTTTCGGAAAGTGCATTTTCATAGCAGTCTGTGCCGATTTTGCTAGTCGGACAAGTCCTATTCATCTCCTGTATGTAGTCCCACCACTTCCCCTTGTCTTGCTGATACACGCAGATTTGCCTCAAGTCCTCCAGCACCACATGCTTGCCTGTGAGCGGTCCTGGACCGTCTGGGTCCGGGGCACAGTAGCGGCCCGAGCTCACACAGTCCGGATTGTCGATGGAGTACCCTACCTTGCGACACTCAGAGCAGTACCAAAGGACGTAGTGAGGAGTCATCACTGTGATGTCCTGCAGTTTCCGTGCATAGGGAGCGAAATCGTTCAAAAACGCCCTGGCCACGTCCTGATCCGCACTCATCCAAATAGCATACGTCACATTCCCCAGTCCCTGCGTAATCTCAAAAGTCAGCGTGAGTGACACTACTCCCTTCATTGCTTCCATCACAATTGCTTTTCTCAGTAACTCCCCGTCTGATTTCTTGATCAGGAAGGAGGGAATGCTGAGGTTGCCGCCTGTGCCGTCGTCGGACATCACGATGTTGGTCGGGTCTTCGTCAGTGCTGTCTGAGATGATGACTGCGGAGGCGCCGATGTCTTGGGCGTGGCGGATCTTCTGCACGAAGGAGCAGTTGCCGCGCTCTAGGAGAAGGATGGGGGTGACGACGTAGTCTGGGTCGCCGTAGCTGAAGTCCATTGGAACAATGGCCCCACAGCCCGTCTTGTCATTGTGGTTGACAGGCTCAAACAGCCTTCCGACAATGGTGGATCCGTAAGGTGGGTTTCCGAAGTTGGCGAGCGAAGCGGAAATTTCGTTTTTGCTGTGGGCTTTCCTGATTTCGCTTCTCAGGCTTTCAGGCCCGTAGACGAATATCTTGGCTGCAACGACTGTGAAGAGCGCTAGCAGTGCCTTCACCATTATTACTCTCTCCAAGGAATAGACCTGCATTGACTGCAGGGGAATGTAGATGTTACTATGGGAGGAAAGGGGAATATGTCTACACGAGTTGTATGCTACAGTCCTCTCGAAGCCACGGATGTCCCACAAGTTCTTCTATTCGGGCCCTTTCCCTAGGCTCCTTCTTCAGCATTGCTTGCAGTAAGTCTCTGAGCTTTGGGTTTGTGTCTTCGGGGAAGTGAAGTCTGGGTGGGAAGTACTGGTCTGAACGCACTTGGGACAGGAAGGACTGCAGAGAAGAACAAGGAAAAGGCGGACTGTTGAAGAGAAGACGGTATAGGGTCACGCCACAGGCCCAGATATCAGCAGGTCGAGTCCGAAAGAGCTTCTTAGCGCCTCCCCAACCCTCAGGAGCCAAGCTCTCCACCCCCATTTCCGCCCTCCGATACGTATCTTCTGAGTCTCGCACTGACTGCGCCATGCCGAAATCGCCCACCTTAACTTCTCCGCCTACCCAAAAGAGTGCTTCCGGGCGAATATTGAGATGAACCACTAAAGCTTCCCTATGCAGGTAGTCAACTGCTTGAATTAGGCCTTGGAATAGGTGCTGTATGCAGGGCTGGGAAAGGCCGGTAGCGGGTAAAAAGCCTTCAGTGGCTTCGTAGATGAAATAGCCGATTTCGTCCTCGGGAGAGTCGATGACTTCCAGTAGCTGCAGGATATGAGGGTGGTTGAGACGGTCTAAGAGACCCACTTGCGTCCTTAGCCACAGAGGGGTGTACTCTCCGGCTGAGTGGCCTTTGGCGTACTCCCACATAGTGTACTTCAAACTGTCCTTCTCAGCAATATACCAGGTTCCCCGCAACTCAGAAGCGCTGAGTTCCGAGACTATCGTGTAGTCATTGAGTCTGACTTGGGAGCCTGTGGAGGTGATAGTCAGTGTCGAAGTGCACTTCACCCTCGAAGTCAGGGTATGTCGAAAGGTCTGCGTCGAGGCTTCCGAAGCCTGACTAAAGGCTGGCAACTTGAGGGAAACTGCATGGGACAAAATAGGCTCCTCAGCCGTAAGGTAGGACTCTGCCTGCTGGGGACTAGGCTCTTTCGGAGGACCAGTGAGACTGTCCGCCTGACTGCGGTCTACTTGCAGACTCTTGGTATCGGAAGAGGCTGCAAAGACACTGCAATCCAGCTTGGACTGCACAGAGCTGGAGCCTGCTTGGTTGCCCTCCACTGAACTGCTGGAAACTGACAGTGACACTCCGCCATCTCTCCGCTTGGACATAGGACTTCCGGACCCTTCCTCTATCTTTATCTGGGGGATTGGCTCTGGCTGCCCGGTCGCAAAGCATAAGTTGAGCCTGGGGACTGCCTTTGGTCGCTGCAGCATAGCAGGAGGCGTGTGGATGCTGCCGACAGGCAGATCAGACTCAGAGACTGAGGACGAAGAGGCGGACAGGGCAGCGGGGCAGGGAACGAGGGGACTTGCAAGCGAACTGGCCACCTGCGGGGACTGAGCGGAGGCCAGCGGCAGTCCTGCGAAGCCCTCCAGTCCCTTCATGTCGAGAAGCGACACAGCGGACTGGTACACCAGAGCAGCTCTCGTGGTGTGCTTGCGCCCGGTACTGGTCTTTCTACAGCAATTACCCATTACCAACGTAGTTAGGCTACTCTCTGCGGACCAATGCCCGATCTCGACTTGCGCATTTTTGCCTTTGAACAAAGCGAAGCAGCGGAAATAGGCTCTAAGTCTGCTTTACAGAGAGGTGAAATGGACTTTTCCTGTGAGTGCGAATGTCTGTTCTCTACGCCTCGTCTAAGAACAGACTTCAACTAGGACTGTGTATATAAGGACACAGTGGAAAGTCTGGCTTTGGGGGCAGTTCTAGTTAGAAATCCGCTAAAACGACCATACAGACAGCTAGCAGTAGCGAGTCATTGAAGAAAACTAGACTATTGGTTGATTTTCTTGCCGAAATTGACTTCCTTGTGACAGTGCGAGCAGAAGTGCATCGGCTCCTGCAGACTTTCCGCACAGAACGGCAGCAAGCAGCATCCAAACCAACACCCCAGCAAGCACAGCCCCGCACACACAGTCCACGCCCTCGTGCCCACGTCGTATATGACATACGTCCTCACCTCCTCCCTGCACAAGTGACATCTCAGCACCACAGGCGAGTCCCCGAACTTCACAGTCTTTACTTCTGCGGGCAGCAGTGCTCTGCTTAGTTCTTCGCTCTGCATAGTGCTTTATAGAGTGGGATATATAGAGAGATGGAGAGGGCGGAGTCTGAGTACTGGTGTCACGCTTGTCAGAAGACTGTGGCTTGCACGCCGGAGGTTCTGTGTGGACTGTGTGCGTCGCCCTTTGTGGAGGAAGTGCACTATGAGCGGCATATCAATGTACCGGATTTCTTGAGGGATACAGATATGTCTGAACTCACAGAACGGCTCCGAGTACTGTATGCAATGCTGCACGAAATGCGGGGACTGAGTCTGAGCGAAGAGACGGAAAGCATGCAGGACGAAGAGGTCGAAGCACTCAGAGTCGTGGAAAGACTCGAAGAAACTTGTGGCATTTGTCTCCACGAACACCCAGACACTGTCAGAGCGCTGCCCTGTGCACATGCTTTCCACGAAGTCTGTCTCCGCAAGTGGCTGAAGATGAAAGGCGTCTGCCCGATTTGCAAGCAGTCAGCTAGGGCTAATAGACAGACCTGAGAGGCAGCGGGCTCTATCTCAGTCCAAACCCCGATTTCCCCTTCAAACCTCCAAAATACCTGAAATCTCGGGAAAGAACTGTTTTTTTGCCTTTTGGACTGCTGAATTCCTAATTAATCCCTCAAATCTACTTTAGTTTCATATATTTCCTCTCTCCGGCGTCCGAAACGGACTTCCGTCCTCCCACTTCTCCTCAAAAGACTCAAACGACGTCATAGTAACTGCAGGAATGGAGGAAATGTCCCTGATCATTGGGACTAGGGGAGGGGTGAGGGGCAGTGGAGGTGCAGGGAAAGCCACTAATCGCGCCAATTCCTCTTCATTTATGTAAGAAAGAAGGCGGGATTTGAGGGAGGAAATCAGCATTTCTGTGTGAAGTTTGCTTTTTACCTGCTTTACGCGGTCCAGGCTTAGCAGAAATGTGGCTTCCAGGTCTTCTATATCGGAATTGGAGAGACTTTCCAGGCCGATATTGAGTTCATACATGTCAGCTCTCCTTCTGACGGTTTCTAACTCCTCTGAGACAGATTGCAGCCGTTCCTCCCACTCCCCGACTTTTTGCCTGGCTTCTTCTATGTCACTTCCCAGTCTGTGCACCTCTTCCTGCAAGTCCGTCTTCACTCCCTCATAGGAAAGCACAGCCGTAGTGAGTGCAGCTACGCAGTTCTGAGTGTCCTGCAGGCGACTGGCAGTCAGCTGTGTCTTGTACAGCGCCAAACTGCCTTCTTCATCACAAAGAAGTCCTCTGCAGCGAGTGGACTCGCCTTTGGAGTTGATAAAGCGAGTGGAAGGGATCAAGTCGCCGACAGTAGGCAGCCAACAGGCGTATTTGGGAGTATCGGGGTCAGCACTAGGTCTGGTTTTCTCATAGAGTAACTGAGTAAGTCTGCGGATTCGGCTTTCTAACTGCTGGCGGTGCTGGTTACCTTCCGACTGCACAGTCCTGTTGCGATGGCCGAGAGCCTCCAGTTCCTTCCTTAGCACAGATACATCCTGTTCATAGGCCATTAGGATCTGAGCGCTGGTTTCTCGCTTGACGTTGGCTTTGACCTTATTGGTGATGCTTCGAGCACTGCTGCCGAAGCGTAGAGTGCTGATAGTCTGTTCGAACTGAGCGAGAGTGGGGGTGGCGGTGCATAGGATGCAGGTGTGGGCGTTGCCACCTAGGGAGGAGCGAAGGATCTTGGTGAGGTTGGAGTTGCGGAAGGGGATGTGGGAGTCATTTCGGATCAGTCCTAGTTTCATTTCCGCCAACTTCGTGATGACTTGGCACAGATAAAACAGACTTGTGTTTATATTTTTGCTTTCAGCCAGTAACTTTTCATTTTCGCTTTTCCCCGAGCCCTTCATGTCCCCCGCTGCCTGCAGAGTCCCAACTCTCTCAGACCCTGCTAAATCCACGAAGTTAAGGATTGACTCGGTTGTTAGGTTTTCCTCGTCGTCCGCTTCTCCGAGGACTTGGATGCTTCTGATAATCAGACGAAAGATAGTATGCGACCTGGAGCTATTATGGTTCATCGCAGTGGACGCATAGTGCCTATTCACCTCCCCTTTCGCCAGTCTTTCCAACACCTCCTCAATCGAAGTCACCGCGTACTCACTCAGTCCTCTCACGTAAAACTCCTTCTCCGACCCTTCAATGATGTTGAGTATTTCCGCCTTCATCTCATGCGTTTCTTTGAGTAAGTCGAAGACATGTTCGTTGTAGATTTCCATGTAGGAGCAAGTGAAGAAGTAGTGTTTGCCCACAGTGTCGCTCACTTCGGAAAAGATGTCTTCGAGTGCGTAGACGATGATTCCCTTTTGGGCCATTCCGAGGCTGGGCTTGATAGGAGTGGCTTCGGTGGGCTTTAGCACAGGAGTGAGGGAGCGGTTGCGGGCGCCTAGCGTAGGCCCGGTGCGGCCTCTCTTCGGCTTCAGTCGCACTGCTGAGGTCGCATTCAGCTCTTCCGGAGGGTCGTTTTCCTCTTCCCTCACTCCCAGCATCGTATACGTCTTCCCAGAGCCCGTCTGTCCGTATGCAAATATAGTGGCATTGAAGCCTTCCAAGGTGGACAGGACCATCCTCCGCACTATCGCGTCATACACCTTTCGGTTATTGTCCTCTGCAGAGAAGGCGAAGTCGTACTGAAACGAAGGGTGCTGGTTGCTGGGCAGTCGCTTGTCCTCTGCCAGAGAGTGCAGGGCTTCAGGACGGAGTAGGACTGAGGACTTGGAAAGAGCCCAAATGCTGCTGCAGTCGCTTTCTGCGAGTTCGCTGGGCTGGGGAGGACGGAAGCGCACTGCCACTTGGATGTTCTCTGCTGACATTTAGTACCATTTTGAATTCCCAACGGAAGCCCTGGCTGCAGACAGGGAGGAGAAGGAGGCACAAATCAGGGGAAACTCAGAACTCTGATATATGATTTCGGCTATTCAGACTAGTCCTCGCCCCTACCAGCCTTCCTAATGGCTATAAACTATCCAAGCAGACTTCTAATACGATATCAGTCCCTGCGACTCAACCCCCTCATAACTGCTCCTCTGCGTCTCCAGTCTGGACGGTATTTCCAGCCCCACCTCCATCCTTTCCCCACTGTTCCTGTGAGAACGCCCAGTGCGGGCCACAGCCGACAGTCCTCTAAGTCTCAGTGTCTCCGAGTGAGGCACAGAACGGGCTCTTTCCTCTGTGACTCGGGCTGCTGCACGTCGCATGGCTGTGAGGACAGTGGTGGGTTGAGGGGTTTTGGAGGCCTTGTGGAAGGCTGGGGAGATGCGGTTGAAGAGGTAGTTGGAGAGGTTTTGAGCACTCAGCCGCCCTCCGTGCTTGGGGTTGGCCTGCAGGAGGTACCTGCCCGCGCCCAAACTGCCACTTGCAGTGACAGGCCTGTTGTGGAAGGTTGCGCGTTTGGAGTGGGGAGGAGGGACAGGGCGGGGCGGGGGAGAGGGACTGCGGGAAAGTAGAAAGGGAGGGGCTGTAGGAGAGGGACGGGAGGTGAGGGCAGGGTGAGGACGGAAGGCAATGGACTCCACATGCGAAGTAGTGACTTTCCGTCTAGGGTGCAGAGAGGAGTATGCCTTCGGGTGTCTCTGTATTTCCTTATCCAGGCGCGCCTGCATTTCCCTCCTTTCCGTCTCCACCGCCTGCCACTCCCTGCCTCCTCTCTCCCTGTCCAAGTCCTCCAGACACACACAGTGTATTAGTTTTTTGCGGAACAGCATTACTTTGTGGTACTGTCCCTTTGTGATTTTGCCTTCTTTGTAGTCCTTTACTAAGTCTTCGTCGACTTCGAGGACGGTTTCTGTGTCTTCGCGCTCAATGCTGCGGGCGGGCTTGGAGCGGCGTCGGCCTGTAGAGGGGCCTTCGTAACGGTGGTAGGGGGAAGAGTCGAAGTCGCTGTCGGAGTCGTTTCCCTGCTGAGTCCCCTCAGCCCTAGGACTCGACTCACTCGACTCCTTCCCTTCCTCTGTCAATTTCTCCTCTATAGCTGCAGTCGGGAGCTCTTCGTTGCTGCTGAGATTGGTCAGTTTGGGGTCCTTTGTGCCTGGCTTTAGTCGCTTGTTGTAGGCCAAGGCCCGCTCCTTGGCTTCTTCTTTGCGGTGGACATCGAGGATGCGACGGAGGTAGCTTTCTTTGGCGTCACTTTGGTTCTTTTTGAACTTGGAGCGGGAGAGACGGAGGCGACGGAAGCAGGCATCGACCTTGCTTTCGCACTGCTGAACCACTGAGTAGTCAACAGACAGCGAGACTTTGTTCATTATTAGACTAGGAAGAGGAGCGGCCTTGACTGCGCAGCAGGTAGGAAAGGCGCAAATTGCTCACACGCATGTATTTGTTGGGTAGACGGCGCTGCTTGGCGAGAGAACTGAGAGTGTGGCTCCTCAGCCGCAGCGAAATCTCCTGTCTCGGCTCTTCCCAGTACTTCCTTTCGGGACTTTCGTCAGGTAAGTGCAGTTGGGAAGGAGACATAGTAGCGGGCTCGGTGACTATGGTCCTGGGCTGCTGCAACTCTCCGAGGGCCAGTTGTAAGTCCTGGATTGTCCGCATCATTCCTACTTGCTGCCTTGATATGGTCTGCAGCACTTGGGAAAAGGAGTCTTCCACCGAGATGTCCGCAGTCCTATTGCCTTCAGCAGAGGCCGGAAGTCGGGGACTGGCTGCAGCGGACAGAATGCGCAGGGCTGGACCTAGAGGAATGCCCATGTCTCGCAAGTCTTCCTTGGTCAGCAGGGGGACATCCTCATAGGTCACTTCTTCTTGTTCGAATAAGTCGCAGTACTGGTCGGCACGTAGGGCGCGCAGCCACTCTCGCAGTTTCGTATCGCTGCCCGGCGGCTGACCGTTGGGTCTCAGTCTGCTCTGCATTTGGATTAATAAGGAAGAATTAGGCCTGCTTCTTGCGACGTGAGGAAATCTGGTCCTGCTCTATCCGCACTGCTTTCTCCTGGGCCAGACGCAGCGCTTCTTCTGCAAGTCGGAATTGGTACTGCAAGTCGCTCGCAGTGGCCAGGTCATCCGAGGAGGAGGCAAGCAGGGAGTCAGCCCTAGTGGCCAGTGCATCTCTCTCCTTAGCCAGGACTGCATTCGCCTCGTCCATTTCCTGTGCTCTAGCCTTCAAACTGGCCACTTCCTTCATAGCAGCCCTGGTCTCCGCCGTCTTTCCCACCAGTGCCTCTTCCAGCTGCCTAGTCCCTACCAAGTGAATCACTGTCGTTCTCTTGGAGTCCCCTAGTTCCTCCTGGTACTTCAGCAGGCCCAGTTCCCGCTGGATCGAGGCCAGACGCTCGCGGTGGGAGTGGACTGCCTGGGAGAGAGAGTTGAGGGTGGAGTGGCTGGAGGACAGGTGGCTGTACAGCTCTTCTGACATGTCCGCTTGCTCCTTGTCGACATCGTCTTTCAGCACTACAGTGCTTTTAGACGCAGCAGAGTCCAACTTGGCCTGCAGTCGTTCATTCGCCAACTTGACCGACTCATAGTCCCTCTGCAGGCCTTCCAGCTGCTTCCTGCAGATTTCGTATTGAGACTGAGTGTTGCCCTCCGCCAAGTCAATGCTGTGGGCGCGAGACCCAGGCCGCGCAGTTCTTTTCTTATGCTTGAAGGCGAATCGCGACTCTAAGAAGCCGGGAGTGGGGGAAATCAACGCCGGCAGCACAGCATAGGGGTTTGGACTGAGTTTCTTCATAGTGGGCAATAGCGGTTACGGTGGCAGGGAAAGCGCCTATACAGAGGCTGTTTGGACTGGCTAAATTAGGCTTTCTGGGTGTTAGCAGGGCTCTTTTGAGACTTTGCTATTATTATGCAACTAGTACTTGCCCTGCAGGCAATTAGCACCTTTTATACTTCGAGGTGCGGAGGAATTGAGATTTTGAGGCAGATTTGGGGGGTGGGAAGGGAGCTAGAGGGAAACGAGGAGATCTGCAGTTCTGTGCCTCTTTGCAATGCTTTTTGGGGGGGGTGGAAATAGCTCTTTTATGCGATTTCGAGCCTAGTATTGCCAAAAGAGGACATCTTGACGTCCATTGTCCAAACTACATGTCAAATAGAGCCGCTTTACCCCTATTTCGCCTGGCATTTCCAGGGTCTGGTAGGCCTTTGTTCAAATAAATATCTCAAATTCAGCCTTGTCTGTTATACATATAAATACTCCCAAAAAGCTCAAATTCAGCGTTTTTCCTTTTCCCCAAATCCCTTTTGATTTCAGCGTTTCAGCCATCGTCGGGCATACATAAATGTTGAAAAAATAATGGGCAATGCTTTAGCCGCGGAAGCGTTTAAGCGGAATCTGAAGGCGCAGAAGATCCCAGACACTGCAGAGTCCCGAGAACTGAGCGCCCTGCTCCTCCGCAGCGACCTGCAAGGCTTCGCAGCCCTCGCCTCCGGGGCTGTCCTCACTCCCAAGGCAGTGAGTCTCTGCGCCAGACTGTTCCCCCGCAGGATTGTGGCTTTGCACAGTGGCTGCTGGGTGCTGTTTATTGTGCTAGTGAGTAAGGCGGCTGAACTGCCGAAGAGAGGGCAGTTCCTGCTGGGGAAGTTAAACGGAGGGCAAACAGGGAGGGAGGAAATGGTGGAAAGGCAGGGGGGAGAGAACTCGCCCTACCTCTACCCAGTCCAAGCCAGTCCAGCCTATGTCTACGGCCTGTCTGGCACTGCGTAATTAGTAGGCTAGACAACTAATAGCTGTGGTCAGGCTATTATATGCTAGTGCAGGACTAACATTCTAACATTCAGTGGATTTGCTCTTCAGCTCTGTGTGTTGGAAGGAATGGCAGCTGGTATTGGTAGAGTGGGCAAATCCTCGCATTGTCTCTAGTGTGGAGGGATGTCGAGTCGATAAGGCTGCGAGCTAGTGGGAAATTAGCGAAGCTTCAGCTCTATCAGCTAGGCTGACTACAGCCAAAGAGGTACTTATCACCTGATTTTAATAGAACAGCAGTAATTCGACTGAGTGCAGTATACCCTACCGTCTAATCCCGCTACTGATACTAACACTGTGACTGTACTCACTCCAGGCTGAGCATCATCTGCTTGAACTCCTTCCAATCCACCTCCCCGTCCCCATTCTTGTCTACCCCTGATATGATGCCTTCCCACACCTGCGAGTCCACACTCCCCTTCTGGTCCAGCATCATCCTCAGCTCCTCAGTCGAAATCTTCCCATTATGGTCCGCATCGAAGGCTTCAAATGCAGCCTTCAGCCGCTCTTTACTGAGCAGCTTTTGGCGGTCCATTGCAGCTACGAGGAACTCGGAGTAGTCGATGAAGCCGCTGTTGTCCGCATCCACTTCGTCTAGGATTTGAGAGGTGGACTTGGGAGTGAGGTCCAGGCCTAGCACCCGCTGCAGGCCTTGGTGCAGCTCTTGCTTGCTCAGGCGGCCGGAGCCGGACTGGTCTAAGTCTCGGAAGACTTGGGCCAGCTCGTGCACTTCTTCTGTGCTGAGTAGACGAGAAGACATGAAGCACAGCACTGCTTTCTGCAGCTGATTCCTGGCTCTGAAGCTGGCCAAGTTGCGAATAGCCTCTGAGAAGCCAGGTGCCAGGGTCTCGCCTCGGTTCATCTGCTGCACCCAAGGGTCATTAAAGGCCTGCGCCGCACTCAGTCTCTTCTTCGGGTCAGTCTGCAGCAAGCCTCGCACCAGCGCTTTGGCAGCATCAGAGACTTCCAGCCACTCCACAGTGGTCATAGAGTAGTTCCCCCGGGCTGCATTGGCCAGGACTTGGCGGTCGTCTTCCCCTGCGAAGGGCATTCTGCCGCTTAGGAGGACGTATAGGAGGACTCCGCAGCTCCACATGTCGCATTTTTCGTCGTAGCCAGTGCCTAGGACTTCAGGGGCGATGTAGCACACGGTGCCTAGACGGCGTTTCAGCTTCCTACGGGGGTCGAATAGGACAGAAGTGCCGAAATCAATGATTTTCAGTAAAGAGTCTTCGGCCTTGGAGAGCAAAAGCAGGTTTTCCAGCTTCAAATCTCTGTGAACGATATGCTTAGTGTGGCAGTACAGCACAGCTGATAGCAGTTGCTGCATGTAGTGGGCCACCACTGCCTCCGGCAGCACCGTCTTCGCAATTATTTTATCCAGCAGCTCCCCTCCCTCGCACAGTTCCGTGACTATATACAGGTAAGTCTCGTCCTGGAAGTACTCGTACACTCTCACTATATTGGGATGGTCCATTTGTCGCAGGATTTCGACCTCTGAGAGGTACCGTTGGGCGGCTTCGTGGCTCACGATTCTTTTCTTGGGGATGATTTTGACAGCACGCTTCGTACTGCTGTGCAGGTCGGAGGCTAGGAGGACTGTGGCGTAAGCACCTGTGCCGAGTTCGCCTAGCACTTGGTAACACTTCCGGAACACACCAGGGTTCTCAGAGACGAAGAAGCCGGAGCCGAGGTAAAGCGCCTTGGGCGTGGTACTGAAAGCAGACGGACCTTTCACGACTCCGCAGCCCATTAAAAGTACTGAGAGGATAACTAGGTGAGAATTATTTTGGCGAGGAAGGTAGAGCAGGCGAAACTTCCTCCCAGGATGGCAAAGAGAGAAATGAGGAAGCCGCCGAAAGAAGTGGTGTAGCGGTACTTCATAGTAATGGGGTCGATTTCGTACTGAATGTAAAGAGTGGGAATAGCGTGGCTGAGGTGACTGCGGGAGTGGCCAGCTGCTTCCCAGAAACGTTCGTCATGTGTGCTGCGGGCAGAGGTGAGTTTGAGGTAGTAGAGGTAGTGGGTGTGGCCGTAGGCACTGGTGTGGTCTAGTGGGGTGGTTGCAGGGGACTCAGGCGCCGTATCGAGACTGTCTGGATCTCTTGCTTGCAGATGGTTGAGGGAATGAGAGAAGTCGATATCTCCCCCAGTCGCAAACAGCATTTGGCCGAGTGGATTGAGTGAAATGTGCACGGCTCCAGGCACTTCCTTGACCGTCAAATGGCCGAAAATCTGGCACCCACCTCCTCCTATGTACGTCCCCGAGAACAACTTCCTCCTGCACTGGTCCACTAGTCTCTTATCAGGCGGATTCCACCCCTTGCGGGCATAGGCGTCAATGACTTCGTCACAAGTGTTACAGCACTGGCCTTCATGCAACTCCGCTCCATAGCAGCTTCCACAGTTGGTCTTTTCCGTCTTAGTGCTTTCCTCTATCCGGAAATCCTGCGCTTGGTGCGGGTTGAGGATTTGGCCTTGGTAGTCCAGTCGAAGGACTTTGAGCGTATATGCGAAGTAATGCGAACCCATGCTGTCTTCGTAGTCCATCGCCAGAGCGTCACAGGGCACTTTGAACAGAGAGATGTTCAGATCCAGCCGCATCCGACGGTCTTCTTCGAACGGCTCGATGCTCGCTTGGCGCAGGGGTGCGGAGAAGAGGTAGGAGTTGATTTCTGAGAGGAAAAGGAAGAACATGAGACAGAGGATGGACAGGGAGATGCAGCCGCCTGCTGCTGTGTCAGTTTCTTGCACTTGTGGCCCTGTCTTTGGGAACAGATCTAAAGATCTAATCGCCCGCATCAATTACAATGGGCAGAGTTACTTCCTGACTCTATGTCCTCGAATTGCCTTTAGAATCGTGAAAAGGCAGAAATAAGCCTTTAACTACTCACAAACAGGCTATTACTCGTATGCGTTGTTGATATCGCATTATAATGAGGACATCAACTTCCCAGATGTCTTTTTCGCAAGTATATAAAG
>Ga0247837_1002368_pt1 | contig 36000 bp, 25 predicted proteins | sample LaCtaG_2_FD_187115 | JGI IMG/M metagenome (GOLD analysis project Ga0247837, IMG submission 187115) | Freshwater microbial communities from meromictic Lake La Cruz, Castile-La Mancha, Spain - LaCruzMarch2015_14.5m | ecosystem: Environmental > Aquatic > Freshwater > Lake | place: Spain: Castile-La...
CACCTGCTGCTCAGCGGCTGACTTCCGCCTCGCCCACGCTTCAATCACCACCCAAGCAGCCAAGCCATTGCTCGGACACGCATACAGCATGCCCTTCGACGTCTCCCATTCACGTTTTTAGGATCAAGCACCTTGAGGAAACGCCGATTTACACCACAGAGGTTGGATAACGACAGAGAAAACCATTCAGAATCAATGCTATGCGGTTATCCAACCACTGCGTTGTAGAATGATTCAGCACTTATCTTCGATGATGCAGCCTGCTGCGCATCAAGACGGCGATACTCAAAACGAGTGCAGATCACGCCGCATCCAGGCAATAACCTGCCGACAGGTCGCGATACTGTCGCACCTGCTCTACTGCCCACTCGGCGTTTTTTTCCATCTCTGCTGCCATCAGCGCGGCGACAATGGGCACCGCCTCAATGCTGGCGCGGGCGTCCAGGAGCAGGGCGCGGGTGCGGCGGGCGAGGACGTCCTCGACGGTGCGGGCCATCTCGTGGCGGACGTGCCAGATGACCTCGGCCTTTAGGAACTCCAGACGGGGATGCAGCGGTGTGCCGAGCGCAGAATCATCGCGGATCAGGGCGCGGATGCCTGCGGCGTCGCTGCCGTAGTAGCGCAGGTGTGTCGCATCAGCGGCATCGCTTTGACTGCCATGCACGGGCAGGTTGTGGGTGATGCAGACCCGGTGCGCCAGCGCGCCGATCATCTCGGCATGGTCAATGACGTCCTCGGCCATCTTGCGGTAGGTCGTCCACTTGCCGCCGGCGAGGGTGATGAGGCCGGAGTCGGAGATGGTGATGAGGTGGTCGCGGGAAAGCGCCGCCGTGCTGCCGACATCGGCCTTGATCAGCGGGCGCAATCCGGCGAAGACGCTGAGCACGTCGGCGCGGGTGGGATCGCGCGTGAGGTAGCGGCTGATCTGGGTGAAGATAAACTCGATCTCCTCCGGCAGCGCGAGCGGCTCCAGGCTGGCCTCATTGACGGGGGTGTCGGTGGTGCCGACGACGACGCGCCCATGCCAGGGCACGGCGAAGAGCACGCGTCCGTCGTCCGTCTTCGGGATCATGATGGCGGTGTCGCCAGGCAGGAACTCGCGCGGCAGCACGAGGTGGATGCCCTGGCTGGGGCTGAGCATGGGGCTCGCGCCCACATCGTCCATGCGCCGCACTGCATCGGCAAAGACGCCCGTGGCATTGATGACGGCGCGCGCCCGCGCCTCCATCTCGCGCCCGCTTTCCTCATCGCGCAGGCGCAGGCCGGTGATGTGGGTGCCATCTTTGACCAGGCCGGTGCAGCGCACGTAGTTCAGCACGGTGGCCCCATGCCCGGCGGCGGTCTGGGCGAGGTTGATGGCGAGGCGTGAGTCGTCGAACTGCCCGTCGTGATAAATAACGCCGCCGCTGAGGTCTTGCTGCTCAATGTTCGGCAGCAGCTCGATCACCTCCTCGCGGCTCAGGTAGCGCGATGGCTCTAGACCGAGCTTTCCGGCAAGTCCGTCATAGACCTTCAGCCCGATGCCGTAAAACGGCCTCTCCCACCAGTGGTAGGCCGGGATGATGAAGGGCTGGCTATGGACGAGGTGCGGCGCGTTCCGGCACAGCAGCCCGCGCTCGCGCAGCGCCTCCAGCACTAGCGGGACATTGCCCTGCTTCAGGTAACGCACGCCGCCATGCACCAGCTTCGTGCTGCGGCTGGAGGTTCCTTTGGCAAAGTCCGCCTGCTCCACCAGCAGCACGCGGTGCCCGCGCGATGCCGCATCCACCGCCGCGCCAAGGCCCGACGCGCCGCCGCCGATGATGGCGATGTCGAAAGGCTCCGTTTGAGCGGCAAGTCGGGCGAGGAATGCGGCGCGATTCATGGCTAGATTCTGGGCCAGTGCCGCTGCTCATGACAAGGCTGGATGCAATGCTGTGCCCGCGCGGTGGCTAGGGATCCCCGGCGCGCTGGATGCGTGCGGGCACGTCGTTGATGGAGTAGCCGGCGCTGCGCAGTGCGTCCCAGACTTTGACCAGCACGCCGAGCGCGCTGTCGGTATCGGCCTCGAGTTCGAGCTTGGTGCCGGGCTTGGATTCCTTGAGTGTGGTGAGGGCGGCGGCGAGCTTCTCCAGCTCGATGGGCTGCCCGTCGAGAAAGAGCTTTTGCTCCTTCGTGATGGTGATGGCGGTGCGCACATCCGGCTGGGCGGCGGCACCGCCCATGCCATTGGATTCCGGCAGGGCGATCTTCAGGTGCGTCTTCTCTTTCCGAAAGGTGGTGGTGGCGATGAAGAAGATCAGCAGGATGACCATGATGTCTATGAGCGACACGATGGGGATCGTGGGCACTGGACGGCGGCGTGGACGCAGGTTCATCGTGTGCGTTCGTTTTCAGTGGCCGGCGGGCGCTGCACCTCGAAGTGGGCGAAGAAGGCCTGGATGGTCTCGTGCATGATGGACTCTAGCCGCACGCCGATGTTGTCCAGCCGCCGGACGAAGTAGGTGTGCGCCAGCACGGAGGGCACGGCGACAAAGAGGCCGGCGATGGTGCAGCGCAGCGCCACGCCGATCTCCTTGGCGATCGCCGCCGTGTCAGGCCCGGACTCGGCGGAGCCAAAGGCGGAGAACATGCCCACCAAGCCTGCCGTGGTGCCCAGCAGGCCCAACAGCGGCGCGACGGTGACCATGACCTCCAGAACCGCGATGCCGCGCTCCAGGTGGTGCAGCTCCTCCTTTGCGCGCGCGGTGATGGTCTCCACGCATTCTTTGCGCGAGGAAAAGGTGCCGCTGATGGCCAGCGCGCCCATCCGTGCGAGTAGAGACACGTCCTTCTCCAGGAACTCCTGCAGCGGGCGGATATCCCCCTTTGCCGCGTAGCTGGGCAGGCTGCGGAGCTGGCTGGCTACACTGGCGGGCAGCACCAGATGGTCGCGCAGGCGCAGCCAGGCGGAGATCATCACGGTGACGGCGGCCATGGAGCACAGCACGATGAAAAGCATGACAAAACCACCAATGGCCAGGAAGTCCCAGACGAGGGACATGCCGCTGGATGCAGGCTCCGCTGCCGCAGCGGCGAGGAGGGTGGATGTCAGGTCAGTAAATGATGGCTTCATACTCGATCTTCACGCGCCCGTCATCCAGCTTGGGCAGGAGGTCGGCAGGGATGGGAGGTATCTCCGCATCCAGGATGGAGCGCAAGGTCAATTCCCTCATGCGCGGGTCCGCATCCCGCGCATCAGAGAGGATTTTCAGATCCTGCGGCGTGCCGCGCCGGTCCACAAAGAAGTGAAAGCGCACGCGTCCGAAGGTGACGGCGTCTTTGCCCAGATGCACGTACTGGTGCCACTTCTTCTGCACCGCGCCCTGAACCTGCCTCATGTAGATGCCCAGTGGAGTGGCCTCTGCATCCACGGCATTTTCCCCTGGCGTGGCGACCGTGCCTTTGGTCTGGCCGGTGCGGGTGAAAGGCATGAAGGCATCCTTCTCGGCATTCGGGGTGGTCTTCGTTACTGGATCAGGCACTGGAAGTGCCTTCACGACCGGGGGCGCATCCTCCGGCACGCGCACCTGCGGTTTCGCGGGCTGTTCTGCGGATTGGGGGGGCGGTTTGCGCACCTCCAGGGGCAGGCGGTTCACGTCTAGTTTGGCCGCCTCCTTGTCCATATCTTCCATCATCTTCGCTAGCGGCTTGGCTGTCGGCGTGGCCTTGGCGACGACCTCTGCGGGAGGCGGGGCCGGGGGGGGCGGCGCAGGTTGCGGCTTCAGGATTGAGGGCGGTGTCGCAGGCTTGGGTGTCAGCATTTGCAGCGCCGTGGCCCCGGCTGCGGCGGCGAGTGCGGCGTCATTTTTCAGCGCGCCGTCGCGGTAGTCGCGGTCCGTCATCTCGCGTGTCTGAAAGGCGATGCCGTCCGTACTGGGAAGCGGCAACGTGGCGTCCGGCGCGGGGGCTTTCCGGCTGGCGGCAGTGGTGTTCCGGTCGGACTGGAAAGGGGCGTTCTTCGGCGCGGTGGCAGCGGTCTCGTTCTGCGTGGTGCGGATGTAGGCCTTCGGTGGTGGTTTGGCCCCAGGCGCGGGGATGAGCTGCTCCGGGAAGATCATCGTCACCTCCTCCACCACTTCTTTCTCAGCCTGCTGCGGCACAACCGAGAGCTCCAGTTTGCGCGCTGCCCCGGTGCTCAAGCCCCAGGCTAGCAGCAGCAATAGCACCCCATGCACCACCAATGATCCGGCGATGCCTGTCTGGAGATGTCTGTCCTGTGCGAGGGTCAAAGCGCGTCCATTGTGCGCGGGGGGCGGGCCGGAAGCAATCGCTGAATCTGGCGTGCCGAGGGCGCGGGTGCCGCTGCTTTACCAGCCGTACTTTTTGATCACAGCTTTCTTGCGCAGCCCATCCATCCACTTGTCTATGACGGCCTTGGATTTCTCGGAGGAAACGGCGCGTTCGATTTCGGGTCGGACCTCGCTGAGGGGTTTGGCATTGCCGTACTTGATGGCATCGCAGGCGATGATGATGTAGGCGGCTTCGTCGTCAATGACCTCGCTGATGCCGCCAGTTTTGAGGTTGAAGGCCACGTTGGCGATGGATGCCTTCATCTGGTCGCGTGGCATCCAGTCCCAGGTGCCGCCGTCCTCCGCGTGGCTGTCCTGGGAGTAAGTCTTCGCTGCTGTGGCAAAGTCGCCACCTTTGAGCAGTTTGTTGCGCAACTCCTGCGCGAGCTTCTTCTGCCCCTCCGGTGTGGTGCCGGCCTCGCCACTGAATTTGGCGATGGTGATGGTGCTGATCTTGATCATGTCCCCACTGCGCCAGGTGGCAATGTTCTTCTTGTAGTAGTCCTCTACCTCCTTGGGGGTGGCGGGAGGCTGCTCGGCTGCTTGCTTGCCGCGCATGGCCTGGACGATCATCATCTTCTCTCGCAACTCGCGGAATTTTTTCAGCGTCATCCCGGTGCGGGCAAGTTCTTTGACAAAGGCATCTCGGTCGCCCTTGAAGCTGTCGCGGATGATGGTGTTGATGTCGTCATCTATCCACTGCGGCTTCATGCTCGCGCCCATGCGCTTGAACTCTGCCAGCACCAACTCCCTATCCACCAGGCTGTCCAGTGCTGTGGCGCGCAGGTTTTCCAGTTCCCGTTTCATCGCGGCGGGGTCGTCCTGCAGGGTCATGACGATGACCTGCTCTTGGGCGGCGACCGCGTCACGCACCTCGGAGCGGGTGATGACGTTGCCGTTGACCACGGCGGCGATGCCGTTGCTGCTAGACTGTGCGCTGGCTGGCGTGGCGAGGCTGAGGGCGGCTAGCAGACCGAGAGAAATACGTGAGGATGCAGTCATGATGACGATGTGAAGGGACGCATAACCATCGCCGCCCCATGCCGCAAGGCCAAACATGACCCGCCTGCGGCTTGCACAAGCCTCCCCGCCGCCCATCTTGCGCGCCCTATGTCTAGCAGCCTCGGCACTCTCTTTCGCATCAGCACCTGGGGTGAATCCCACGGACCAGGAGTAGGCGTGGTCATTGATGGCTGCCCGCCGCGCATCCCCCTGACGGTGGCAGACATCCAGCATGAGCTAGACCGCCGCCGCCCCGGCCAGAGCAAAATCGTCACGCCGCGCAAGGAAGACGACACTGCGGAAATCCTCTCAGGCGTGCTCGATGGCCTCACGCTTGGCACGCCCATCGGCATCCTCGTGCGCAATACCGATCAACGGCCCTCTGCCTACACGGAGATGCAGGCGACTTACCGCCCCAGCCACGCCGATTACACTTATGATGCAAAGTACGGCATCCGCGCGGTCTCTGGTGGTGGTCGCGCTAGCGCTCGGGAGACCATTGGCCGCGTCGCTGCCGGTGCCATCGCTCGGAAGGTGCTGCAGCAGTCGCTGCCGGGCTACGAGTGCCTAGCCTATGTCAAAACCATCCAGCACCTCCAGGCGGAGGTTCCCGCTGCACTCACTGCTGCGCTCATCGAATCCAACATCGTCCGCACCTGCGACTCTGTGGCGGCAGAGCGCATGATCGAGCTGATCGAAAAAGTGCGCGGCGAGGGCAACAGCGTCGGCGGCATCATCGAGTGTGTCGTGCGCGGCGTCCCCCCTGGTCTTGGCGAGCCGGTCTTTGACAAGCTGGAGGCCGACCTGGCCAAAGCGATGCTCAGTGTGCCTGCCACGAAGGGCTTTGAGATCGGGAGCGGTTTTGCGGGCACCACGTTGACCGGTTTAGAGCACAACGACGAATTCTACATGGCTGGCGAGCAAGTCCGCACCCGCACCAACCGCAGTGGCGGTATCCAGGGTGGCATCAGCAATGGCGAGGAAATCGTCTTCCGCGTTGCCTTCAAGCCTACTGCCACCGTCCTGCGGGAACAGAAGACCGTCACCAGCAGTGGCGAGGACACCACCCTCTCCGCCCGCGGCCGCCACGATGCCTGCGTCCTGCCACGCGCCGTGCCAATGGTCGAGGCCATGGTTCACCTCACCCTCGCTGACCACTGGCTACGCCAACGCGCACTCCAGTAGGTGCGGGTTGCAGTGCAGGGGCATGTGGCCTTTAATCCGCGCCTCCCATGCCACCTGAACACGAGGCCCTGCTCATCCTGACCCGCCAGCAATTTCCCAAGCTAATGGAGGTGGCATGTGCGGTGGAGCCGATTTTGAAAGGTGGCTCTGACCGGCATTTCTACCGCTTCACCTGGGCAGCGGGGGCGCATCCGCCGATGATCCTGATGGTCTATACGATGGCACGGCGGGACAATCCGAAGTTCGTCCCCTGCACGCACCGGCTGGCGGCACTGGGGGTGCAGGTGCCGCGTATCTATGCGTTTGACGAGCCACGGCTCTGCGTGTGGCTAGAGGATTTGGGCACTGACGACCTGCACGCGCATCGCGATGAACCCTGGGAGGTGCGCCGCCCGCTCTATGAGGCGAGTTTGCGTGAAGCGGCGAAGATTCATGCGGTAACCAGTGACCAACTTACTGCAGACGAGATCGCCGCGATGGAGCCTGAATTCACCGTAAGGCTGTATGAATGGGAACAGAACTACTTCCTCGACCATTTCGTCCACAGCCACTTGCAGCGGGAGACGGCTGGCGCGGATTTTGCTGCAGCCCACACGGCGCTGGCACAGCTTCGCCACAGCCTGGCGCAGCATCCGCGCTGTCTCGTGCATCGGGACTTTCAGAGCCAAAATGTGCTGATACGTGATGGCACAGCCTGGCTGGTGGACTACCAAGGGCTGCGCCCTGGCCTGGCAGAGTATGATTTGGCATCGCTGCTCTATGACCCGTATGTGACGATCAGCCGCAGTGAGCGGCACGATCTGCTGAGCTATTACGCAAACTTGCGCGGGCTGAGCCTGCCGGAATTGCGCGCGGTTTTCTATCAATGCGCAGCACAGCGGCTGATGCAGGCACTGGGCGCTTATGCGAACCTGAGCCGGAACCTGGGCAAGACGCACTTTGAACAGCACATGCCCGCTGGGGTGCGGAACCTGGCCTCTGTGTGTGACGAGACCCCCGAGCTGGACGCGCTGCGGGTGCTTTTCACCTAAACTGTGTCCGCTCCGGAGGCAAACCTATGGGCGAACTCGCTGCAAACTCTCGCATTTTAGCCGTGCCGGGATGTGCCGAATTTTTGGCGGCTGAGCTGGGGGTTGTGGCTGGCACTGACGATCTCGTGGTGGCCCCTTCACTGCCTTTGCACCTAGCCTTTGCCCGGCAAACGCTGCCGCACTGCCGGGAGGTCGCTGCTGGCTCGATCAATCTTTGGGCAGATGCGATCATTGAGGCCGTCATCGGCGTGCTGCCAGAGGATCAGCCCTGGCGGCTGCACCTGTGGCCAGGCTATGGGGAAGGCCGCGCGGGACAGCATCGCTGTGAACTGATCCAGTCAGCATTGGTGGAGCGCCTGAAAAAACGCCGTCGCGCCTTGCTGCGTACTTTGGAGGAAAGCACGGAGCCTTTCACCGCGCAGACCTCGCTGGTGCAGACCGTGCTCACGGCTGCTGACGCGGGTTTAATTTCCGTCAGTGCCGCACCGCAGCCGCATGACCTGCGGGCACTCATTTCCCCTTTCATCGCTGGCGAGATTCCTCATGCGGAGGACAAGGCCGCGCCCTCGCGTGCCTTTGCCAAAGTGATCGAGTCTGAGTTGCGGCTAGGGCAGCGCATTGAGCGTGGTCAGACCTGCGTGGACCTCGGTGCCGCGCCAGGAAGCTGGAGCTATTTGGCGCTCCAGCGTGGCGCGCAGGTTATCGCCGTGGACCGCGCGCCACTGCGGGATGACATGATGCGGAATCCACGGCTGCGATTCCAGTCAGGAGATGCATTTAAATTCAAGCCAGACGCCCCCGTGGACTGGCTGCTCTGCGACATCATCGCCGCGCCGCAGCGCAGCATGGACCTGCTGCTGGAATGGTTGTGCGAGCGCCGGATGCGCCGTTTCATCGTCACGATCAAATTCAAAGGCACGGATGAATACGCACTGCTAGGCCTGCTCAAACACGAAGCGCCGCCACTCTGCGCCGACTTCCGGCTAACCCGCCTGTGCGCGAACAAAAACGAGGTGTGCGCGTTTGGGGTCGTGGCGGAAATTTGACGCGCCGCCGGAAATGCAGCATTTTGCCGCCTTAATGAGTGCCCTGCGAAAATATGATGTCCTTCCCGAAGAACAGTATTTGAACTCGCCCTCCTATGGAGAGTGGCAGTTTGAATATGTGGACGGCCAAGTATATGCCATGGCCGAGCCGACTGATGAACATGAGCTGATAGCTTTGAACATCGCCTCAGCGCTGGCCAGGCATCTTCGCAATCGCAAATGCAAGGTCTTCAATGGCAAGAAGCGTGTGCGCCTAGACTTCCTCAACCGCGTCTTTCATTACTACCCGGACGTGATGGTAGTCTGCGAAAAGGAGCCACCACGCGATGACCGCTTCAAAGAAAATCCGGTCGCGCTTTTCGAGGTTCTCTCCCCCAGCACGGAGGGGACAGACATCCGGGAAAAGATGTTCGCCTACCTGAACACCGCATCGGTGAACCACTACGTCATCGTGGCCCAGAATAAGGTGGAACTCACCATCTACCGCCGCACGGAGCCGCCGCAGGGCTGGGAGATTGAGTCACTGACCGAACTAACCGATGTGCTGCGTCTGCCAGACCTGGGCTTTGAGATGCGGGTGTCTGAGGTGTATGAAAAAGTCGAGTTTCCGCCACAGCCGCCTGAATCGTAAAGGAGCGCGCCGGAAAGAATGCCGTTGCTAAGGCCGTGACTTCGCGCTGGAACGTGTGCTTCTATTCGTTCTAGTCTCAACCGCATGATCCTTCGCCCCTTCTTTATCTTCATCGCCACGGCCACCAGCCTGCTGGGCCAGCCTGCCACCACACCTTTATTTTGGCCCGACAAAAATGGACCAACCTACGATGGTATAGTCCCCAATACCGATGCCGCAAGACTGCCGCTGAAATGGAACTTTGAGACGGGGGAAAACATCGTCTGGAAGACTGACCTGGAAGACGAAGGCCACAGCACGCCAGTAATCGGTGGTGACAGAATTTGGTTCTCAGCGGCGACGACCGACGGTAAAAAGCAGTATGTCTATGGTATTGATCGCCAGAGCGGGAAGATCGTGCATCACATCCTGCTCTTTGAAAATGCCGCACCCGAGGAACTGGGCAACCCGCTGAACAACTATGCAGCCCCATCGCCCGTGCTGGAGGCTGATGCGCTGTACGTCCACTTCGGCACCTATGGCACGGCGCGGCTAGACCCGGCGACGGGCAAGACGGTGTGGCAGCGCCGGGACATCAACGCGCGGCATTACCGCGGCCCCGGCTCATCCCCCATCCTGCATGGCGGCCTACTCATCCTTTCCTTTGATGGCATTGACCAGCAATACGTCACCGCCCTGGACAAGAAGACCGGCGCGACGGTGTGGAAGACGAACCGCAGCACTGACTATGGGGATATCGACAAAGATGGCAAGCCAACACGCGATGGCGACATGCGGAAGGCTTATCATACGCCCAGCGTCTTTGAAATGGGCGGGAAGCAGGTGCTGGTGTCCGTAGGCTCACGCGCCGCTTTTGGTTATGATGTTGCGGATGGCAAGGAACTGTGGACCATCCGCCACGGCGGATTCAATGCAGCCATCCGCCCGCTGGTTTATCAGAAAGTGCTCATCCTCAACACAGGCTCGGAGCGCGCGCACACGCTAGGGGTGCGCATTGACGGAAAAATGCAGGGGGACATCACCGAAAGTCACATCCTTTGGGATCGCGAAAAGCGCAATGCCAGCGAAGCCTGCCCAGTGCTAGCGAACGGACTGCTGTTTCAGACCACCCGTGGCGGAATCGTCACCTGCATGAATCCCATGACTGGGGCAGATGTCTGGGAAGACCGCTTCCCCGGTCAGCACCTGCCCAGCCCTATTGTCGCGGGGGAGCGCATCTACTTCAGCAATGACCGGGGCGACACACGCATCATCCGTGCTGCGGATAAATTTGAGATTCTGGCAGAAAACAAACTGCCAGATGCCATGACAGCAGCCCCCACTGCGGCTGATGGAGCGCTCTTTATCCGCACGAAGAAGCAACTCTTTAAAATCGCCGCAAAACCCTGAATATTGCACATGCAGTGTGCATACATCAGCAAAATCGATACAATTCTAACGTGCTGCGTTCCTGATTCTATCAGCTAAAGCGCAGTTCTGAGAAATAGTTTCGTTAAGTGACAAAACCTTCGCCATTGCTCCAAGGATGTGCTAACCTTTAAACCTCTATGGCTACCGCACCGACTCGCAAAACACGTTTCTCCCGCCGCGTCCCTGACCATGTAACCGACGAACTCGTCAATGTCCTCTCTGCAGGCGACACACTCGAGTTCAACCAGCTCTTCAAACTGGTCTATGACAACCTCAAGGTGAAGAACGCCGTTAGCGGAGGTGAGGAAATGCTCCGTCTGCGCTCTTATGAAAAGCTCCAGGGTCTCGTCAGTCGCGGCCTCTGTGCCAAAGCTGGCAAGACCTACCGTGGCCTCGAAGGTCTCCGTGCTGCCCACCAGGCGACGATCGCCGCGCGCACTGCGGCAGTGGCGGCGCGCTGAAGCGCCTCACTCCCCTCATTTACGCAACCCAGAGCCGTCTCTCCTGCCCCAGGGGAAGGCGGCTCGCCTCGTTTCGTGATTTGACGCTCCTGGCCGCGTCGGCTACACCTCTGTGCGTCTCCTGGCTTAAACAACGACGGCCCGCAAAACTCCCCCCCATGCTCGAAAATTATCTCCCCGTCCTGCTGCAGATCGTCATCGCTGGCGGTTTCGCCGGACTTACGCTCCTCATCTCTGTACTACTCGGTAGGGCCGCCTCTCGCAGTCCGATGAAGGACAGTGCCTATGAATGTGGGATGCTCCCGCTGACGGAGGGCCAGCCGCGTTTCAGCGTGAAGTTTTACATCGTGGCGATGCTATTCGTGCTATTCGACATTGAAGTCGTCTTCCTTTATCCCTGGGCCGTCATCTTCAAAGACCATGTAGCCGCCTTTGGTGCGGGTATCTTCTGGACGGCCCTTGGCTTCGTCAGCATCCTCGGCGTGGCCTTCGTCTATGCCTGGCGGAAAGGCGTGCTGGACTGGAGGAATTGAGCCACACTGGCCCGCATTCCGTGCATCTACTCCCCCCTCATTCAGAACCCGCCAATGATCGCTTACCTCACCCTATTCAAGTTAAAGACCGAGGTCACTGAGGAGAAGCTGGAGCACATGATGTCCCAGACCCGCGTACAACTCCTGCGTGTGCCGGAAGTGCTGGCGGTGAAGACCGGCAAACGCGTGAACCCCAGCGACCCCTTCCCCTGGTTCGTTTATATGGAGGTAGAAAGCATGGACAAGCTAGCAATCTGCCAGGACGACCCGCATTACATCAAATTCCGTGAGGAAGTGCTAAAGCCCAACATCTCCGAGCAGGACGCTACCGCCTTCGAGATGGATCCACGCAAGGACGTGAGGTATTCATAGTGGCCGGCTTCGGACGCGCTCAACGGCGGAAAGGCGTGCCGGTGCGCACTGGTGGGCGGGTTTCCTCCTCCTTCGCCCGCTCCTTGTCGGCGGTATTTTTGTACCAGAGCACGCCGTTGCGCTTCATGTTGGCGATCAGATCTTTGAAGTCTGTCTTTAGTTCCGCGTCGTTCATCAGTGCCCCCAGCAGACCTTTCCCCGTGGTGATATTGCGCGCGACTTGGGAGAGACTGTCCGCAGCCTTTTTGATGGATACTAACGAGTCGTCTGCCGTGGTCAGGGTCTTATCCGCCTTGGCTATCGCAGGTTCCAGTTTATCAAACATGGGACCAAGCCGCCGCGTCTGCTCCTCGATACTTTTTGCCGCGTTCTTGAAGCTCGTGGCTGCGTCCCGTAGCTCTGCCAGGGCCGTTTTCAGATTCAGCGCGTTCTCCTCCCCCAGCACCTTCTCATCCACGCGCGTCATCGTTTTGTTCAGATGTGCCATGCTTTCACGGAAGTCGGTGATCGTCGCCTCAGACAGTGCGCCCGTGTTGATCTTCGTCATAACCGCCTGCGCCTCCTTGAGCGCCAGCCTCACGTCATCAAGCACTACATCTACCTTTTTGGCCACCTGCTCCGCAGTGCTCTGCAGGTCGGACAGACCGCCTGCCTTCACCCCTTCAATAACGGTCTCCTGGCCGTGAGGCAGGAAGACCCTCGTCTCCTTGCCCGTCGGCTTGATCTCGATCAGCGCATCCCCCATCAGGCCGGAGGAGCCGATGGCAAAAGCCGCATCAGCGGGGATGTCCACGCTATCAAGTATTCGCAGATCCATAATCACACCGGAAAAGGTCTCATTGAGCCGCGGGTGGCGGATCACCTTCCCCACCTTTGCACCGCCGAGAAAAACCGGCGACCCTTCCTTGATGCCTGAAGCGTTTGGAAAAGCCACATGCAGGATGTAGCTCTTGCGGAAAATCTCCCGCAGGGTGCCGAACTGGAGGATAACGCCGCCGAGCAGCAACAGGCCCACGAAGAGAAAAAAGCCCACGAGGAGTTCGGTTTTGCGGTCGGGATTCATAGTCTTTCAAGCGGTCATGCCGGAACGCCCGGCGATGAAGTTCTGGATTTCAGGATCGGCTGAGGCACGCAGTTCATCGGGGCTGCCGATGAAGGAGATGACACCGTTTTTGAGCATCGCTACACGGTCGGCGATCTTGAAGACACTGCCCATGTCGTGGGTGATGACGACGCTGGTCACGCCTACGCGCTTTTGCATCCGCTGGATCATCAGGTCAATCACATCTGTCACGATCGGGTCCAAACCAGAGGTCGGCTCATCATACAGCACACACTCCGGTCTGCCAATGATCGCCCGTGCGATGCCTACGCGCTTTCTCATGCCGCCGGAGAGGTGGATGGGCATCTTGTCCTTGTGCTCCGCCAGCTCCACCAGATCCAGCGCCTCATGCACCCGGCGGGCGATCTCGCCTTTGTCGCGCAGGCCCGCTTCCTTCAGCGGGAAGGCCACATTCTGCTCCACCGTCAGGCTATCAAAAAGTGCGGCGTTTTGAAAAAGATAGCCCATCCGGCGGCGGATGTTCGCCATCTGCCGCTCCGCCAGGCTACACAGGTTCACCCCGTCCAGTTCCACCTTCCCCGCGTCTGGGTGCAGCAGGCCGATGATGTGCTTCAGGAGCACGCTCTTGCCCTCCCCGCTGGGGCCGATGAGCACCAGCGTCTCGCCGCGCCGGATGGTCAGGTCCACCCCCTGCAGCGTCTTTTGTGCGCCGAAACTCTTCCGCAGCCCTGTGACGCGGATGAAGGGCAGCTCTGGTGTGTCGGCAGTCATCTTCGTCATTACAGCGCCTTCCCCAGTGGGAAAAAGTAGTTCAACAAAAAGGTCAGGAAAAAATTCGCCACCAGCAGCGCCAGGGAGGAAAAGACCACGGCTCGTGTCGTCCCCTGGCCTACCCCCACCGCGCCGTTGGTAGCGATTAGTCCCTGGTGGCAGGAGATCACGACGATCAGGATACCGAAGACAAAGCCCTTGATCATCCCAAAAAGTAAGTCTTGTAGGTTCGTGTGGTCCACCACATGCGTCCAGAACCAAACGTGCGGGATTTTAAACGCACCCATCCCCACCATGACCGCCGCCGCCAGCCCAAAGACGATGCACTCCGCGATCAGCAGCGGCATTGAGACCAGCATCGCCAGAAGGCGCGGCAGCACCAGAAAGTCCACCGGGTGCGTCCCCATCACCCGCAGCGCATCTATTTGCTCACTCACCTTCAGGGTGCCTATCTCCGCTGCCATCGCCGCGCCCACCCGCCCCGTCACCATCAGCCCCGCCAGCACCGGCCCTAGCTCCCGGCACAGTGACACGCTGACCACGCCACCGATCGTGGAGCCGATACCGAAGTCCTTGAACTTAAAGTACGACTGCGCCGTGAACACCGCCCCCGTAAACGCCCCCGTAACGATCACCACCGCCTGCGAGCCATAGCCGATCACCACCACCTGCTCCATCATCTGCCGCAGCCTCAGCCTGCCCTTTGTCAGCGAGTCCCACAGCTCCCCCGCCAGCACACCCAACTGGCCCAGGTAACCCAGGAAATTCAAAAAAGCGCGCCCCGGCAGCGCCAACAGTCCGAGCAGAGAGTCCATCAGACCCGAAGAATGGCACCGCACGCCGCAAAGGCAACCAGAGCGGAACGCAATCGCCACAGCCCGGCCAGAAGAAGACGCATCACGTTGAAGTTCAAAATGTTAGACAACAAAAATTGGTTTTGACATTTCTCGCTATTTTCGCAAAAAATCGCCCCTCAACCGAAAATTAATCAGCCATGAAGTCAGTCCTCGTCCTCGCTCTCCTCCTCACAGCCACCGCCGCCACCCAGGCAGCCACGGGCTTTTTCGACCGGTTTTATGTCATCACCAACACCGGCGGCGGTAATGTCTTTAACACCGTGACCACAGGCACCACCCCCGGCACCGGTGCTGCTTCAGGCTACAATCTCAGCACTGATGGGGTCAACCCGCTGTTCAGCAACCTCGGCACCTACCTCAACGGCTCCACCCTCAACCTCGCTGGCTTTGAATACAAGACCTTCAACGACAACGGCTCCAATGTGACCCACGCCAACCTCTACTACCGCGTCTATCAGGGCAGCCCTTCTGGTGCCTTCTCAAACATCGTCACTAACACCCCGATCAGCAATGTGGGCAACAACAAGACCTGGCAGGTGACCAACGGCACCACCAACCTGCTCAACGGCTTGGCTAACGGCACCTACAGCCTTCAGGTTTATACCGAGTCTTTCACCAACGGTGTCAACACCGCTGGCAATATCTTCGGCTTCCAGTCGGCAGGGAACCCCGTCGCCACCTTCACTGTGATTCCTGAACCGGGCCGCGCCGCCCTCGCTCTCCTCGGCTTCGGCAGCCTCTTTCTGCGCCGCCGTCGCGCCTGATCCTGTCAGCCTCCAGTGCCTTTCTCCGAAAAGCCGTGTCATGCCTGACACGGCTTTTTCATGTCCCCAACACTCGCCTGGCCAGAACACCCCCAAGACCAGGCTTGTCATCCGTGGAGCTGTCTGAATACTGGGGCGATGGTAGCGCGCACTTATTCAGCGACGATCCTCGGCGTCAATGCCGTGGAGGTCGAAATCGAATCCCACGACGGTGGAGGCACCCCGAAGATGTTCATCGTCGGCCTACCGGACGCCTCAGTAAAAGAGAGCCGGGAGCGCGTGACCGCCGCCATTGCCTCCTGCGGTTTTGCGATGAATGACGGCGTGACCACCGTGAACCTAGCACCAGCGGATCTGCGCAAGGAAGGGCCGGGATTTGACCTGCCCATCGCCATCTCTCTCATCGCCCACCGGGTAAAGATTCCCATCAACACCCTGGGAGAGACAGCGATGATCGGCGAACTGGCCCTCAACGGTGAACTGCGCCCCGTGCGCGGCCTCCTCGCCGTAGCACTGGAGGCCCGCGCCAGAGGTCGCAAACGTCTCCTGGTGCCAAAACGCGTCGCAATTGAAGCCAGTGTCGTCGCCGGGATAGACATCATCGGCGTGCAGCACCTACGGGAGGTTGTGGAGTATCTCAGAGGAGAGATTGAGCTGGCCCCAGAACCCTGCCGCGCTACGGAATTTTTCAACGCAAATGCTCACTACGAAATAGATTTTGCCGATGTGAAAGGCCAGCGCGATGCGAAGCGCGCCATCGAAGTCTCCGTGTCCGGCGGGCACAACATCCTCATGGTCGGTCCGCCAGGCACGGGCAAGTCCATGATCGCCAAGCGCGTAGGCACCATCATGCCGAGCATGACCGAGGAGGAGGCCATCGAGACCACGAAGATCCACAGCGTCGGCGGGCTGCTCAGCGAGTCGCAGGCATTCGTCGCCACGCGGCCCTTCCGCTCGCCGCATCACACCATCAGCGATGCCGGGTTGCTCGGCGGTGGTTCCAATCCCGGCCCGGGTGAGGTCTCTCTAGCACACAACGGCGTGCTGTTTCTCGATGAACTCCCCGAATTCCGCCGCAGCACACTGGAAGTGCTGCGCCAGCCCCTGGAGGACGGCAAAGTGACCATCTCCCGCGCAGCAGGCTCCATGACCTTCCCCGCAGAATTCATGCTGGTCGCTGCCATGAATCCCTGCCCCTGCGGTTATTATGGTGATCTCAAACGCGAATGCCGCTGCGGCCCGCCTATGATCGTGCGCTACCGCCAGCGCATCAGCGGCCCCCTGCTGGATCGCATTGATCTACATGTCGAGGTTCCTTTGGTGGACTACAAGGCACTCGCAGACAGCGCCCCTGGTGAGACCTCCGCCGCCATCCGCGCCCGTGTCGAACAGGCCCGCGCCATTCAGGCGGAGCGCTTCACGGGTATCAAGGGCACCCACACCAACAGCGCAATGACGCCGCGCCTCATCAAAAAACACTGCGAGCTGGATGCCGAAGGCTCTGGCTGCCTCGAACACGCCATGGCTGAGATGAATTTCAGCGCCCGCGCCCATGACCGCATCCTCAAAGTCGCCCGCACCCTAGCCGACCTCGGCGGTCACGACAAAATCACCGCCGATAACGTCCTCGAAGCCATCGGCTACCGCACGCTGGACCGGAAGATGTGGACGTAGCGTGTTCTTCAGGCACAGGACAGCTTGATTGAGGCGGGAGGATTTGGCAGAACAGTTTGAAACAAGACGCTGGTGCCTGTCTGATCGTAGAGCCAGAAAACCGTCCGCCGCTTTAATCATGAGCACCTGTTGCGGTAGCAGCTACGGCTTGGTGATCTCCACGCGATAAAATTTGCGCGCACCAGTGGCGCTGGTGTCGGTGACGGTGCGGACGGTGGCCGTGTCGCTGGTGGTGAAGGTGGTGAGCGGCAGCCAGCTCGGGGCGAGCAGGGTGAGGCTGGTCTGCACGTTGTAAGTGCGGTCATTGAAGCGAGGGGAGAAGACCACGTTCTTTTGCGTTGGCTGGTCGGGGACCGCTGCGGCTTCGATGCGGAAGAAGGAAGCGGCATTGGTGGGCACGATGCCTGCGGTGAACTCGAAGAGATTGCTCTGGCCGTCGAAGTCGGGATCGGCTCCGGGCGCGGCGTTGGCATTGGGCGGTAGGCCGAAGTATTGAACCTGCCAATCGTCGTCGATGGCATCGGCGGCGTAGGTGCCGAAGTTGTCGGGCAGGGTGTTCAGGACGGTGAGCGTGACGGTGTCGTTGAGGCTTTGGTAGGTGCCTTGGGCGATGGCGGCGGTGTCCTGATATACGGTAGCTGCGGTGACGAGGCCGCTGGTACTGATGCTGACTAGCGGGCCGCTTTGCACGCTCCAGGTGATGCTGGTGGCGGCGAGCGGCTGGGTGCTGAGATCGTCGAAGATGAGGGTGCCGCTGAGCTGGCGGGTGCTGCCTTCATTGACGGTCAAAGGAGACGCTGCGATTTCGATGGCGGTGGCGATGGCATCGGCGAGCTGGCCTGCGAAGCCGGTGCGGAGGGTGTAGGCGGCGCTGGTGCCATGGCCGCCGGGCATGGCGGAGGGGTTCAGGGTGTAGTTCGTGCTGGTGCCTCGCTGGCCTCCGTGGTCGAGGGCTTCGGGGGCAAGGGTGTAGTTGGCACTCGAGCCTGCCCTGACAGAGATAGGAAGGCAAAAAGATGTGAGGCAAAAAAATAGAACCATTTTTTTGCCTATCATCTTTTTGTCTTCATTGGTTTGGCCGGAGATGAAACTCATTTGATCAGGGCCTCCAGTTTTTTAAGCCGCGCTTCTTGATCGGCGAGCTGCTTTCTGAGGGCGGCATTTTCTTTGGCTAACTCTTGGACGGCGGCGGCGCTGTAGATGGTGAGGGGATAGGTATCGACTTGAAGGATGGGGCTGCCGTCGGGCATTTTTTCGCCGCTGCTTTTCACGTCCTCAGGGAAGACCTCGGCGAAGTCCTGGGCGATGACGTTGAGGTAGCGTTTGTCTTCGATGCCGGGATGGGCGGCGCGGTAGTCGGCGGTGTAGTTGAAATCGACGAGGCGGACCTGGGAGAGCTTTTCCAAAGCGCCGGTGATGGGTTTGATGTTGTCTTTGATGCGGCGGTCGGAGTTGGCGAGCCAGTTGCCGGCGGTGTTTTTGCTGGCCTGACCTTCGACTTCGAGGGTGTTGGCGGCGGGAGCGCGCTGGATGCCGACTTTGCCGGTGAAGACGTTGTCTTGATCGAGCCGGGCGACCTGGGCGGGGATCAAGTCGGCGCGTAGGGCGAGGGCGTGGCTGGGGCCGGCGGCGATGGCGGTGACATTAACGGCAGCGGTGGGGATGATGGTCTGGCCATCGGTATTGTCTCCCCAGGCGATGAGGGTGCCGTCGTTTTTAAGGGCGAGGCTGTAGGCGTAACCTCCGGCCACTTTCGAGATACCTGTCAGTCCTGGAGGTACGTTGATCTGACCGCCAGTCTCCCAGCCCCAGGCGATGACGGTGCCGTCACTCTTCACCGCGAGGCTGTGATGGGCGCCAGCGGCGATGGCGACGACATTGGTCAGTCCGGCCGGACCAACGATGCCTGGAGCTGAGACTATCATGCCAGCCGACAAAGTAGTGGTGTCAGCAGTGACAATGTCGGACCCGTCGCTTGCGGAACTCGGCCCCGCCATTCCGTTGTAAAACAAGTTGGCCGTGCCAGCGGCGAGGTTCTTCGAAAGCTGATAGTGCGTGGCATCAATGATGCCGAGGATTGTGCCCAAAATGGGGCGCGTTCCGGTGCTCTGCCCGCTGTCGTCACGCCCCCAGGCGACGACGGTGCCATCGGCTTTCAGCGCCAAACTGTGATCGTAGCCTGCGGCGATGGCGGTGACGTTGGTGGCAGTGCCGGGGACGGTGGTTTGGGTGAAGCTGTTGTCACCCCAGGCGATCACAGTGCCATTGGCGCGGAGGGCGAGGCTGTGCTTTTCACCCGCAGCGACGTTTGTGGCGGTGGTGAGTCCGCCGGGGACGGTGCTTTGGCCGAAGGTGTTGTCGCCCCAGGCAGTGACGGTGCCATCGCTCTTGCGGGCGAGTCGGTGTGCGGTCCCGGCGGCGATGTGGGTGACGTTGACGAGTCCTCCAGGGACAGCGGTGCCGGTGCCCCACTGAACGACGGTGCCGGATTTTAGCAAAGCGACACCGACGCTGCCACCAGCAGCGATGGCGGCGGTGTTGGCGTTGATCAGGGTGGTGGGAACACTGGTTTGGCCGTCATGATTATCGCCCCAGGCGACGACGGGCTTAATCGGTGGTGCGATGACACTGCCAAGCAGCACGCTGGAGGCAGTGACGCCGGTCAAACCTGCCCCGTTGCCGACGAATGTGCCGGTGATCGAACCTGCGGCGAAGTTTCCTGAGGCATCGCGGAGGACAAGGGTGCTCGGGGTGTTGGTGGCGGTGCCTGTCGTGGCGCTGTTGGCGACTTTGCCCACGCTGCTGATGGTAGCGAGCTTCGTGTCAGCGATGGCTGCCGTCGTGCTGACATCGGCATTGACGATGCTGAGGTCGGTGATTTGTGGACTGCCAACTGTGCCTGCGGTGAGGCTGGAGCCATTGAGGTTGGTCAAAGCGGAGCCGTTGCCGATGAAACTCGTGGAGGCGATGGGGCCTGCGGTGCCGAACTCGGAAGCGGACCAGTTGAGGACGGGAATCGAGGCATACTTCAGGGTCGCGTTGGTATTGTCGAAGTAGCTGATGGCGGGACTTCCATTCACCACGGCGAGCGAGGTGGACTGACCAATCGTGCCTGTTGTCTCTATCGTCGCGGTCGCCCAGGTGCCGCTGCCGTCCACCGTGGAGGCATAGGCGAACTTCAAGTTGGTGCCGGTCTGGTCATAGTAGCTGATGGCGGGGTGTCCGTTCACGATGGCTAATGAAGTGTAGGTTCCGACGGTGCCGGTGCTGTCGATGGTCACAGGTGCCTGCCAGGTGGTGCCGGTGGCATCAGCGGCGCGGATGTAATCGAGGTCGCCAGTGACGGCGTCATAGTAGCTGATCGCCGGACGGCCATCCACGATCTTGAGGGAGGTCCACCCACCGGCTGTGCCAATGGCACCAAGAGAGATCGGAGTGCCCCAGGCGGAGCCAGTGGCGGTCGTGGCGCGCACGAAAGCCAAGTTGTTGCCGGAATCACGGTAGGAGATCGCTGGCAGGCCATCCACCACCGCCAGAGACGTGTGGATGCCGGAGCCGTTGTTATTGTCCACCACCACGACGGTCCAGGTGCCACTACCGTCAGCGGCTGAGTTGAAGGCATATCTGAGATTGGAACCTCCGCCATTCGAGTAGGCGATGGCAGGTTTGCCGTTCACTTCCGCGAGGCTGGCATGGTTGCCGAGGCCCGCGCCTGGCACCGTAATATTTGTCCAGGTGCCAGAACCATCGGCGCTGGAAGCACGTGCCAAGGTGAGGCTGCTAGCCCGGTAGGATATGAATGGAGTGCCTCCGATAGTGACCAGCGAAATCCGAGCGAGATTGCTCCCCCCCGGAGTGCCGCCAATGTCCACCGTGGTCCAGGTGCCCGAGCCATCGGCAGTCGGGGCCACCGCATACTTCAAACGTGCTCCGGTGTTGTCATGGTAAGCAATGGCTGGACGACCCGAAGCGACCGTAGCTAGAAAGGTATCCGAAGAGCTAGTTACTGCTCCCACGGCGGTCACATTGACCGGAAGGAAGGACCGGGTGGTTGTGAACGAAGATGTGGTGATGGCACTGAAACTCCAGCCGACTGCGGGTGCCAGTGTCGGCGTTAGATTGAGCGGGGGAGTGAAGGGCACCGTGCTGCTCATGAAGCCAGGCGTGGAAAAATTCAGCACGCCATCCAGCGTGGTTCCGCTGCGGGTGCCAGTCGCCAGATTGGAGGCGGTGATGGCATTCGCGCCCATTTGAGCGCTCGTCACGGCTCCAGCGGCGATGTTGCTGCTTTGAACTGCCGCAGATGCCAGTTGGGTGCTGCCGATACTGCCAACGGCGACCTTGTCCGCCGTCACCGCCCCAGCGGCGATCTTCGCACTAGTAATGCTGCCATCCGAGACACTTTCGGCCTTCGCGGCATTGAGTGCGAAAGGGGCGGAGGCGAGGCGCTGGTCGGGTGTGATTTGTTGGAAGCCGATCGTGCCGTCGTTGAACCAGACGCGGAGGCGGACGTCGGCGTTGTCGAAGACGGTGGTGGGCAGGGCGGTCATGCCAGCGTCACCGAGCAGGACTGAATAAAGACCTTTGACGACGGGGAGGGAAACGGCGGCAGTGGGCTGACTACCTGCGGTGCTGGTGTTGTCGTTGCTCCAGTAAGTGGTGGTGCCAGTGGTGCTGACGAGGGCGAATTTGAACTGACCAGTGCCTTCAAAGTTGGTGCCGTTCACGGCGATGCGGCCCTGGTGATTGATGAGTTGAGGCACAGCCGCCCAAACCGAACTGAACAGGAGGAAGCAGAGAAAGCAGAGTTTTCGATTCATGGCTTCGGTGGTGGCGTGGTGGGGAGGCGGCCTTCGGGCTGGGCGGCGGTGATGGCTTTTGCGGGCTCGGGGGCTCCGGGGCGGAAGCCGCTGCCGCTGTCGGTGGCGTGGAGGAGGTTCTTTTCTTTGTCCAAAAGGATGCGGAAGGTGCCGGAGGGATTGGCGAGGACTTGGGTGTCTTCACTGACCCTTTGGGGGAACCACTCGGGAGTCTCGGCGTGCTCACGCCCGCCGCTACGCGGGGAGGCGGAAAGCATGAAGGCGTTGTTGGTGATGAGGTGCTCCACCAGGACGGTGCTGGGCTTGACGGCGATGAACCATTGCCATTTGGAGAGGCCGTCTTTGTCCTGCCACTCGCGACGCTCAGCATGGAGGATCTGGTCCTCGGGGGTGGGGCGTTTCCAGAAGGCTTTTTGGAAGACGAGGGCGGGGTCGGTGAGGGTGCTGGTGGGTGGAGGTGACTCATGGGACACATGAGTCTCATGGGACCTATCTGGCTCATTCTCCGGCGAGGCGAGATACCAACCGACGACGCCAAGTATCAGGGCGGGGAGGAGAATGAGCAGTCGTTTCATGCGGCATCTACGGTAGCGGAAAAGGTGCTGAGGTGTTTCTCACGAAATTCAGATTTCGTTCTCAGTTCCCGGAGTGGCTGTAGGTGCGGAGGAAGATCTGCACGTCCTTTACGCTGCGGACGAAGCGGTTCAGGCCTTCCTGCTCATTGGAAAGCAGAGTGTAGGCGGGGATGACGAGCTTCCACTGGTTGTTCCAGACGCTGCGGCCGATGAGGCGTGTGTTGGTGAACTCGGCAGGGGCGCTGCCGTAGAAGAAGGCGGCGTCGGCGACGGGGCGGAAGGCCTGGTGCTTGCGGACGATCCAGGGCTGCTCGCTGAGGGTGCCAGTGGAGGTGAAGAAGTTCGTGGTGTTGAAGTTGCTGGCTCCGAGGTTGTAGGGCAGCGGCAGGGCCTGATCATGCACGGTCCAGGAGCGGACGGTGTTGGTATCGCCGAGCGGTGGGGCGAGCATGAAGTCATCACCACAGGGGATGAGATAGACATACGGCGTGGCACCAAGGGCATCGGGGTGGCTGCTGGCGGGGCCGCCTGCGCCGGGGCTGCCACTCGCGTAGGGGTCCATGCCGATGTAGCCGGGCAGGACGATGCCGATGCTGCTGATCTTCGTGCTGTAGCTGCTGGGGCTGTAATTGTGATCTCCGGCGGCGTAAGACAGGCCGAAGAAGTTCTTCGCGTGCTGGATGGTGGTGCTGAAGGGGATGATCAGACCGGGGACGTTGCTGCCATCGGGCTTGCGGAGATTGTTGCAGTGGCGGGCCACGTCGGAATCACTGAGCAAATTGGTGCGGATGGCCTGCTCCAGACTCTGCTGCCAGGCGTCGTCATCGGCGGTGGAGGCGGCATCAGTGGTGATGCGGTAGAGCTCTGAGCGGACGCTGAAGAGGGTGCCGTAGGGGTCGGGGTTGTTGATGCCGAGACGGCCTTCAGCGACAGAGAAGTCGGCATTCATCTGGGCGAGCCTGCCTGCCAGGCCGGCATCGCCGAGGGTGCTGGTGGTGGCCTGGGGTATGTCGCCGGAGAGATCACCCAAGGAACGGGAAGAGACGATGCTGGCGATGACAGCCTGGCCTGCGGGGGTGCCGAGCAGGCCGGTTTCGTAGTCGTAGCTCTTCGCGGCCAGGTAAGTATAACGCGAAGCCAGGTCAAAGAGGGTGCGATACTGCTCCAGCGCCTCATTGCGGAAGGTGCGGAAGGTGAGGTCCTTCGTGCGGTAGCCGCTGATGACGGCGGCGGCACGCTGGCGGTAGCTTTCACGCTCCGAGAGGATGGACTGCCCGGTGGCGATGAGGTTGGAGGTCTTTTGGCTGGCGGTTTGCAGGCTGGTGGCAAGGCGATGGAACTGGTAATGCTGGCTCACCAGCTCCGCGTAGAGCTGCTCCAGTTCATAAAGAGCCTGCGCCTCCTCCTGGGTGAAACCGACGCTCATGAGGTAGCCATCCAGCTCCATGCCCAGGCCGGTAACGGTGGCACCGAGCAGCGACCCAGCAGCTCTCGAAGCCAGGGCCGTGGCCATTAGAATATTCTGCCCTAGCGAACTTAATCCCTCGATACCTGAACGGACTGGCGCTGTGAAGTCACCCCCCAGGAGGCCGATGATCTTGGGCAGCGCTTCAGAGGTGATGTCGCCCGCATCCCGTGCGGCTTCACCGGCCCATTGCAGCCCATCGCCCAGGGAGTCGAGCACGGCTGCTGCGGCTTCCGTGGTGGCAATGTTCACCGTGGCATTCCCCTGGCGGCGCAGGGCTTCGAGATGGCTGGCGACGAGGTCTTTGGCCAGCGTGGCCTCGCGCTCAAAGCGGCGCTGGAGGATGACGAGCTGTTGATTGGCCTCCAGCAGATCGGTGCGGGCGGTTTCGATCTCCATGAGGGCATCCTGAAGCCCGCCGGTCTGGGCACGGCGGCCTAACGAGCCGTCAGGGGCGATGGTCTGGGCATACTGCGCCCATTGATTTGGGGCGATGTTGTAGGTCTTCGTCTGCACCTGCGGGATGGGGGCGCTGCTGCTGTATTGATCCTTGATCTGATCGGCGGTGAGAGCGCCAAAGGTGGGCGTGACGAGCGGAACCTGGATGCTGACAGTGGTGGCTGGGCTGGAGAGGTTCACGAGATCGCTGGGACGGTCGATGATGAACCAGCTCTGCAAATCCGGGCCGGTGTAACCCTGCGGGAAGGCCTTCCCTGGGCCGATGTCTCCTGCATAGGGGGTGCCGTAGATCTCGATGAGCTGGCTTTCAAAGGCACCTTCCTGATCGACGACGGAGGTGTTGGCATCAGAGACTTGGTTTTCCTGATTGCGCAGGAGGCGGGTCATCTTGGCGGCCTGGTCAAAGCTGCCTTTGGCATTCAAAACGGAGCGCAGGGCACGGGCGTAGATCTGCTCGTAATGGGACTGGCCGGCCTGCATTTGGGCGGGGGAGATGTCAAAGGCGATGGCTCCTGGGCTGAGGCCGAGGGGGTTGAGATGGGCGTTGGCGTTGTCGATGTTGGTTTGGAAGGCATCGGCAGCGCTGACGAGTTCATTCAGCTCGGGGACGGTGGTGCGGTCGATCTTTTGCACGCCGGTGTGTGCGGTGTCTTCATCCAGGAGCAAGGCATTGCCCGTGACCCAGTGGAAGAAGCTGCCCTGAGCACTGCGGCTGACGGTTTCATCCAGGCCCCAGGCGCGGGTTTCATCACTGTCACGGAGGTGCTGCCAGCCGAGTGCGGGATCGTCTTTGTAAACCTTGCGGTGGACGAGGCCGATGACCTGCTGGGAGGTGCGGGCGAGGTTCGCAGCGGCGGCGGCGAGCTTGCGCTCATCTTTGTAATCAATGAGCACGGCCTGACCGAGCACGGTGACGGCCTCGGCCCTTGGCACCCAGGTGAACTCGGGGTGGGTGAGCAGCTTGTAATAGCCGGTGAGGGCGGTGAGGTAGTGCCCATAGGCATCGCCATGACCCTGGGGGAACATGCGCTGGGCATCGGCTGCATCCAGGATGCCGTTGGCGGTGCTGCTGCCGGTCTTTTCCTTGATGTTGTAGTTCACGGCGTAGAGCACCTCGCCGCTGTTGATGCCTCGGGTGTAGTTCCAGAAGAGGCGGTTGTAGGCCGGGGCGATGGCTGTGCCGGGGCTGGCGCTGTTGTCACGACCGCGTAGCAGGGCCAGTTCTTCATCCAACGAGTTGGCGACCTGCCCTTCGAAGCTAAAGCGACTGGTATTCACCTCGGTGACGGTGGTCTGGTCGTCGATGGAGATGGTGGGGTTCGCGGAGTCGGCATAGGCTTCATTGCCGAGGATGGTGTAGAGATCGTTGAGATACCCGGCGGCGAGCAGGAGGGCATCGTTGGAGGGGGCAAAGTCGATGCCGGAGCCGATGGTGAAGCTTTTGCCTCGGTTCAGAATGGTCTCGTAGATCTCGATGAGGCCGGCGTCGTTGATGTTCTCCAGGTTGAGGGCGATGTCGCCCTCCCAGCGCGTGCCAGCCTGGGTGAGCATGGAGACGTCCGTGTTCAAGGCGTTGTTGTAGAGGTCATCCGTCCGTTGGTTGAAGGGAGTGATCTTGGCGAGCACGCGCTTGATCCAGCCTTCGACGAGCTTCGGCGTCATCCACTCGGACCAGCCTGCATCGGCAGCCTGGCCGGAGACGATCTTGCGGTAGCTCATGGTGAAGTAGGTGTCTGCCATGATGACGGCCGGCGTGCTGATGGCGGCAGATGGGGAGCCGCCGACGAGGATGCTGCCGGGCCAGGTGCCGTTGGGCTTAAACCAGGTGCTGGTGCTGTCGGTGGTGTTGATGGTGGCGTCCGTGGAGTTCGCGGCACCAGCGGGCACGGTGGGTGGTGCGCCGTTGTCCGGGTAGGCGTAGCGCCACTGGAACTCGAAGTTCTCCGGTCTGGCACCGTAGTCACCGCTGTGGCGGAGCACGACCTGCTCATCCAGCGGATTGCTGCTGGGCAGCACCTTAAGGTCACCCCTGTAAAGTGTGGGGCTGACTTTGATGATCTGCATGACCACGGGGTCGCCCTCATCGGTGAAGACTTCGCCATTGCCGAAAACGAGGGTCACATAGCCGGTGCCTGCTCCCGTGGAACTGAGGGCGTAGCTGTCCACGGCGGTATCGGGGTCGGTGATCTCACTGATGTCACGCAGGGCCACGGTGCGGTTCTCTGCGGGGGCCACGGCCTTGAGATTCGGCGGTGGGGAGACGGTGATGGTGGGCGGGCTGGCGGCATTGTAGCCTGAGCCGGGATGGGTGATGGTGACGCTGGTGACGACGCCGCCGGAGACTGTGGCGGTGGCCGTGGCTGTGGTGCCGCCGCCAGCGGGCGGGGAGATGGTGATGGTGGGCGGCACGGAACTGTAGCCGGAACCCGGAGAGGTGGGCGTGAGGCTGAGGATCTGCCCGGCGAGGTTGGGCGGGGAGATGGTGACGGAGGGCGAGTAGCTCTGGTAGTAGAGGCCTGCGTCCGTCAGGCTAAAGCCGGTGACAGAGCCGCCGCTGATGGCGGCGGTGGCCGTGGCACGATGGCGGGCCAGCATCAGAGGCCAGTTTTGCAGGCTCGGGGAATACACGCTGGGGTCATCGACGGGTGCGGTCAGAGTGACGGTGGGCGGGGTGAGGTAGCCTCTGCCACCATTGAGGATCACGATGGAGGCGACCTCATTGCCTTCAATCTGATCGAAACTGGTCATCAGCGCCTGCGCCGTGGCGGTGCTGGCCACGACGGGGGTGATCTGAGCCACCTGATACTCCCGCCAGGTCTCCAAGGTGGTGGCGAGTCCGCCGATCTGCACGCTGCTGCCATTCAGCTCAGAAATGGCCTTGCTCCAGAGGGGGCTGTTCACCGAGTCCGCAGGCGGGCAGATGGCCTGGAGGGCGATCACGTCGTCGTTGCTGAGGGCATTGAGGTTGAAATAGTCCTCGCCGCTGATTTCATCGATGAACTCGCCGATGAGCACGAGTCCGCCCTTCGTGCCGAGGGTGCTGTCAAAGTAGAACCGGTTTTGCAAATGCGGCGGCAGGGTCTGGAAGTAGGTGCGCCCGGCGTAGTCCGTGGTCAGCACGGAAGGCGGGATGGACTGGAGGGCATTGGCAGCACCCAGCAGGTACGTCTTTGCCCGCGTGGGGTCATGCAGGAGCACGGACTTCGGATTTCCCGCCACGCTGGCGATGGACTGCTGGTAAAGCACCTGAGCGCTGGTTTGGCCGCGCACCTGGGGCAGGCCGGCTTTTGGCAAAGCAAGTGTCTCCGCCGTGCTCAGCACGCCGAGCTGGGCGGCCTGGGCACCAAAGGCGGCCACGTCATCCGGCCATTTCGGGATGTAGGTCACGTCCGCAGCGGTGCCCTCGACCTTGTCCCCCGTCGTGGCGATGAAGGGCATGATGGTGCCCACGGCTGGCTGGGGAACGGCCTTCGGTACATAGAAACCGGGCAGGCTGTAGTAATAGAACCGCATGATGAAGGTGGGCGTGCCTGCGCCGTGCGGCCCGCGGTAGAGCCAGTGCTGGCCTTTGCGGTCTTCGAAGGTGAATTTGCTGTAAGCGGCGGCGATTTCCGAGGGGGTGTTGGCCACGAGGGTGTCCGCCACGCCTGCGGCTTCCTCATTGCGCACGCTGCCATCCGGTCTAAGCGGCAGTGGCAGGGCGGTGAGCGGCATGGGCGGTTGCACAGGCGTGCCTGCGGCCTTCACAAAGCTGAGCGGGTAGGTGACATTGGACCTTACCACACGCGCGACCCGCATGGCGGGGCGGTTGCCTGCATCCGTGTAGGCGATGAGGACATAGGGCTGGGAGGTGTAATCTGGCCCAGCGGTGGTGTTGTTCAGGTCATCCCGCAGGGCGTAGGCATTGCCAGTGAGCATGAGGGCGTGCTCTTCGTTCGGGTTGTAGCCCACGAGGCTTTCGTTGTTCTGCACATAGATGATGCCTGCGGTCTGTTCCGGCGTGAGGCCGGGGTTTTCGATGCCTTTGCCAGAGGCAATGACGAGATCCTGTGGGCTGGCGGGGTAGCTGACGGTGTAGCGGGCGGCCACGGCGGGCACATAGAAGGGCTGAAACTTGTCCGATGGCGCGGGCACCTGCTTCATCCACCAGACGACGAGGCTGTTCTGCCCTGGGATGGCATTCACCGGAATGATACCCCCGGCGGTGGAGGCGGGTACACCGGCCGTGAAGGGATTGATGTAAGCCTCAGGGCTGTAACAGCGCCCCTCCGCCACATAGCCGCCGACTTCCAATCCGGAGGTGGGCGGCTCCAAACGTGTGCCCACGATGGCGGCGGTGGCCGCAGTGCCAGGCCCGGTCGGGCTGGTGGGGGAGTAGTCGGCGATGCCATCCGCATTCTGGTCATTGAGGGTATAGACCGCCGGTGTGCCAGTGAGCGGGCCGGCACCATCAGGATCAGGGATTTCAGGGCTGCCGAGCTTCGTGTATGCCTGGATGTAGAGGCGCACATACCATGGGCCATCCACAGAGCCGAACTTCAGCAGGGAGCGGTTGGTTTTGTCACTGGACTCGGTGAAGTCCACCAGCAGGCGCTGGGTGGCACCGTCCATCTCCGTCTCCGTCTCAACGGGATCATCCTGGTAGATGACCTGGGGTAGATTGTTGGCGGCAAACTGAAGCGCTGTGGCGGGTCCATTGCCCACCTGGGTGACGTTCACGGGTTGGAATTGGGAGATGCTGTCTGGCCAGACAAAGAGGTAGTTCCGCTTCAGCTTCGGCCACAGGAGGCTGAGTCCGGGTGCGGAGGGCGCGGCCAGGAAGTGGATGGCGGCGTCCTTCGGCTCATTCCAGTAAAGCGTCACGCGGTCGGGGTCCAGGTTCTCGCGCTCGGCGAAGTAGCGGCTGACGCCATCGGGTCTGAGGTGGGTGCCATGCGGCGGCTTCGTGGGGGTGATGTTGGTGCTCACGAGGTCGGGGACGAGTTGGTCGTCCTCATTCTCCGGCGCTTCATCGCGGGGCCGCAGCTCGGTGCCGAGCAGGGCGGTGAGCGTCTGCACCTCCGCCACCCTTTTCACATCCAGGATGTCTGCGCCGAGGAACTGATGCACACCGCTGGTGCCCTGGTTTTCAGAGCCGAGATACTCCACAAAGAGCCGCCCCTCCGCATTGTAGGCACGCAGGGAGGCGGGCCCAAGTTCGCTCTCATACCAAACGGTGCGGGTTTCCGGTGGCAGGCCGCTGGCACCGGGGTTCGTGCCCACGGGCACATATTCGCTGACGACATTGCTGGGGAAAAAGGTGTTGTACACCGGGTTCACACGCACGATGCGGCCCTCGGGCACATACACGGGCTTGGCATCGAAGCTCTTTTCCGTCCAAAACATGGTCCGCACAGGCCGTGTGGTGCCGCTGGAGACGGCGAAGGTCTCTCGGCGGAATTTGTAGGTCGGCGTGGCTCCTTCCACGCCGGAGTTCGTCGTGTCTGGCACGGCGGAGACCCAGGTGATGGTCACACGGCCCGGCTGCGTGGCAAAGACACGGCCTGCATGAGGGCTGAAGTAGTAGGGTTGGTAGGGGGTGATGTTCACCACTGTGCTGCTACTGATGGTCTGGTTGGCGTTCGTTTGCAGCGTCACGGTGCTGCCATTCACCGTGGTCACGGTGGAGCCGAGAAGAACCGCCCCGCTGATGAGTGTGGATGGCGCGGCACCGGAGATGGTGACCTGCTTGCTGTTCGTGGAGCTGTTGGTGACGGCGACGGTCTCAAGCGGTGATGAACCTACAGCGCCGAGGTAGGGCAGAGCGCTGAGAGTGCCGACATTGCTGGCCCCCTGCGGTGAGAATGTCTCCGTCGGCTGCACCGGCTGTGCCCGCCAGTAGCTCTCCGCCACCGTGACACCATCCCAGCGCACGCTGGGGCGCAGGATCTCATCTCCCAGCAGGTAGAGCGGTGCCCCGGAGGCAAAGCTGTAACCAAAGCTGGCGCGTGTGAGCACGATGGTGGTCACCGGACTGGCCGGGATGGTCATGTCCCGTGCGCGTGAGTAACGCCCTGCCGTGATGCCCAAGGTATCGGAGATAGCTCCCGCCGTGGCGGAAAGCCCCGCCGCTCCGGCAAACTGCGGTGTCGTCACTGCCGGGCCGCCGCTGGGGCTCGGCGGCGGTGGGGCGATGGAGACAGCAGGCGGTGTAACGTAGCCTGAGCCTTCCAAGGTGATCGAGAATCCCGTGACCGCACCGCCTGAAACGGTGGCCGTGGCCGTGGCCGTGATGCCGCTGGGCGGCGCGGAAAGAGTGACCGTGGGTGCCGAAACATACCCGGAGCCACCACCACGCACAGTGATGGTCAGCACGAAGTTCGAAGCGTTTCCGGTGCCGGATGGGTTGGTGGTGCCGGAACTGGAGGTGCCACTCCCGAAGGTGATGCTCGGTGCGCTGGTGTATCCTCTGCCCCGGTTGGTGATGGTAATGCCGCTAAAGGTGCCCGTCGCGCCGCCAGAGAGCACGGCGGTTGCAGTGGCCCCAGTCCCGCCGCCCCCGCTAATCGTCACGCTGGGCGCGACCGTATAAACCTTGTTGCCGGGGGTAATGGTAAAGCTTGCGGCACTCAGTCCATCTAGGGCAGCCGATGCCCCGGCACGCCGGGGATCGAGCAGGTTGGTTGAAGCGCCCTTGATCTCAAACTGCGCCTGCGCGGCGGCAGCGGAGAGCAAGGTGAAGAGGACGAAAAGGAGGAAGCGGTTCATGGGAGGGAAAGAATGACGAAATCAGAATGACGAATGACGAAGGTGGGCAGGACGTAGGCCGGGTGTGTTTGGCGCAGAGAGGCCCGCAAAGACCTCGATCAGCTTCGCCAAACTACCCGGCTGGTTTGGGAAGGTTGTGGACGGGAAGTGGCCGGAGGTCTGGTCCCTCTCCCCGCGATTGAGGATGGAAGACTGTGAAGGGGTCGTGCGGGGAGAGGTTAGGTGAGGGGTGGGCTTTCTGGCGAATCGGGGAGACGTGCTCCCCTCACCCCAACCCTCTCCCCGGAATAAACTCCGCGTGTTTGCCATCTGCACCGCCGGGGCGAGGGAGCCAAGCCGCCGGGTAGTTCGGCGAAGGAGATGGCTCGTGTCAGCGATGCTCTGCGCGCCGAACACACCCGGCCTACGAGGGGCGCGGCAGCGTCCTGGAGTGCGGTGGCAGAGCCCTGAAGGGGCGGCGACACCGCTTTCGACGGGCCGAGGGAGCTTCGTGAATCCAATGTGCCGTCGAAAGCGGTGTGGCGCTTCGCTTCCCACCGCACTCTCCCGCAGGCGCGGGACTGCCTCGACTTCGAGTGCCAGGTCGGCCTGTTGAGATGTTGGAACTCCCAGTTTCATGTCAGTGCTCGAAAGGATGACTCACTCCGCCCCACCAGCGCTCTTCTTCAGAGCCACGGGCTGTGCAGCAGGCTTGTCAGCGGCCAGCAGCAGCTTCTCAATGACGGCGAGCTTAGCATCGCGGGCTTTGTCGGCGGCATCGCGGGCTTTGTCCTTGGCTTCGAGATCGGCGAGGCGCTGGGTTTGGGCAGTGACCTGGGCTTTGAGATCGGCGTTCTCTTCCTTGAGCAGCTTCACCTCGGCGTCTTTTTCCTTCTTGAGCTGCTGCATCGCGCTGATGCCGGTGGTGAAGATGCGGTTGTAGTCCACGGAGAGGAAGTCATCCACCTGCTTCCCATAGACAAACACGCGCTTCATATCGCTTTTCATGGAGCCCACGACAAAGGTCTTCGAATCCTCCACTTCGGTCACTTTCAGTTCCTGCTCGCCGTCATCACTGATCAAACGGACCATGTCCCCAGCCTTCAACTCGTGGGCCTTGTCCAACGTGACACTCAGGGTCTTCGAGTCCTCGTCAAACTCCACCTTCCTGGCAGTGGCATAAATGTTCGGGATGAAACCATCGGCCTTGCGCACAGCTTCTGGGATAACCTTCTGAACTTCCTGAGCGATGAAGCCTTTCTGCACGGTGTTGCCTTGCTGCACCTGGTCGATCATCCGGTAGTCGGTTACCTTGAGCCTTTGGATCGTGTCCAGGTCACTGACGGTGTCGGATGGGCGTACAATGTCCTTGATGCGCCTGTCAGAGACCGAAATGAACCCGAAAGCCTCAATAAACCACTCGGACTTGATGCTGATATATTGAATGGCGTTCATGCTGTTGATGCTATTGCCATGGTCTTTGTGGAAAGAGTTGCCCAGGACATACCTCTCCCTATACCCTTTCACCTCCAGCGGGGCAACAGGTGGACTCGCTCCAGTTCCGATGCCGACGTTGCCACCCGATGGGTTCAGTGCCAGGTTTCGAGCTACCGCGCCATTGGTGCTTCGGGAACTGATTTCGGCATAATCGAGGGAATTGCCGAGGCCGAACTGCAACTGCGCGACGGTGCCATTGATCGCCGCGTTGGAATTGGCCAGCCAGAGGGCACGATGCTCCAGTGCATTGTCCCCGAGGCGGAAGGAAACGCCGTTGTTGCTATCGCTACTCGTCGAGTTATAATTATTCCCTGTCAGCTTGATCCGATCATTCACGGCAGTGTTGGAGTTCAGTTGCAACAAGGTAGAAGCACCAGGCGAGGCTGTGCCAATACCGAGATTGCCGGTGATGTCTGCAGATCCCGATATGGTGAGCTTGTTGGTCGGCGCGGTCGTGCCGATGCCCACATTCCCGTTGGCATCCGCCCGCATCCGCTCCGTGCCATTCGTCCGCAGTGTCACCATTCCATCCGAGGGGGAAAAGAGACCACCATCCAGATCACCCGAGTTAAAGGTGAACCCACTCGTTCCCGAAGCCTTGATGCCGCCAGCGACATCCAGCGCAGCCGTCGGTGCCGTGGTGCTGCCGATGCCGACAAAGCCGCCACTCGGATTTAACAGCAGGTTTTGCGCTCCAGTGCCGACCTTGGTGGCCTGGATGATTCCGCTGCCGTTGCCCGTGCGGTCCATGCCGATGAGCAGGCGCTCATTCAGATCCGCCGGATCGGTGATGACGAGCTGCGGGGTGTTGGTGGTGGGGGAGTTGTTGCTGCCGCTGATGGTGAAGAGGGCTGGAGGCGCGCTGGTGCCAACGCCGACATTGCCGCCATCCACCGCCGTGATGGCGGAGACGCCGTTGCTGCCGATGCTCTCCGCAAAGCGCGCCCGGAAGGCAAAGGCGCTGCCGACGATTTGCTGGCGCGGGGTGATCTCATTGTCCGTGAGCTGGATGCTGGCCCCGGCGGCGACGGTGACGCCGAGGTAGCGGGTGGCTCCGCCGAACACATTTGGCAGGCTGACGGCAGGGGAACCGCTCGGCCCTTTATTCGTTTCCGAGTAACCAAAGGTCTGGATGCTAGTGCCTGTGCCCTGGCCTACCAGCACGCTGAACTCACCCTCGGCGATGGTGACGGTCTGCTGCTCGGAGTAGAGCAAATTCCCCGCCAGAGTATTCGAGGGATGGTCCCAGATGCGGAAGATGACGGTGCGGTTCACCGGTGTGCCCGCGCCGACGAGGCCGCCTGCGGAGTTCAGGACGCGCCCCTGATAGCTGATGGTGCCGGGCACGGCAGAGGTGATGGTCTGCGCCATCGCCCAAGCGGGCAGCAGGAGCAGGGCGGCGATGAGGAGGTGGTGCTTTGTTTTCATGGTCTATTTTTGAGTGATGGGTCTGATCCGTCTGATTCGTCTGAGATTTAAGGAGTGACGCTGAGGCTGCCGAGTTCGGACACACGCCGAAGCTCGAAGGTGCCGGTGAGGTTTAGCCCATTGCCGGTGCCGACTCCGGCGCTGTCTTTATGCAAACCCTGGATGACCTCTGCGTAGGTGCCGCCGATGACGCTGCTGCCCCAGCCGGAGGTGACGCTGCTGCCGGGTGGCGGGGAGGCGGTGAAGGTGAAAGTGACCGCACGGGTGATGCTGTAGCTCTCCTGCCCGGCCACGAGGGCGGCACCGGTGGCGCTTTTGTTATCATGATCCGGGTGGAAGGCGTGGACGAAGGGGTTTGTGGGATCGGTGAACGGCAGGCTGATGCTGCGGGTGAGGGTGCCTGGCACAGCGACGCTGCCACTGCCGGCGCTGAGCACGCGGTCCAGCGGCATGTGCGCGGCCACGAGGCGGCGCGCGTTCGCTTTGTCCGTGCTGAGCAATCCGGCCTCCTTCGTGCAGAGGCCCACGGGATTGCCCGGAGAGGTCAGTTTGCCCATGAAGATCTGGGACAGCACACGGGCGGTGCCATCATCCGCCACATGCAGGATGTAGCGCAGCGGGTAGGCGCGGCCCGTGGGCGTCACGGCATCCGCCTCGGGCTTGCTCTCCACCGCCTTCACCAGCGCCTCGCCGATCCACAGGCCGGAGAGGGAGGTCTTGCGGGCACGCACGGGCACGAGGATGTCGAAGAGGTTCGTGGAGTCGGTCAGCCGCAAGAAGGAGGCATACAGCGCGCTGGTGCTGGCCGCCGTCATGGCGCTGCGCTGGATGCCAAAACTCAGCTCCACGGCAGCTCCGGGGCCGATGGTCTCCGTGTAGCCGGTGCTGATGAGCGTCTCCTGCCAGCTCGCGGTGCCAGAATTGAAGGTGCGGCGCGTCACGGGCACATTGCCCGTGGGCAGGCTGACATTGTTCAAGCTGCCGCTGAGATCCTCCTCACTGGCCGGAGCCGTGCCGGAGGCCACCGGGGCGAGCGTCAGCGTCATCGCCGTGGCCGTGCGGTTCAGCACCCGCATGGTGATGACGGAGCCATTTCGCCCAAAATCCATGCCCTCCGCCTGACTGAGGCTCACCTCCACCGGTGCGTAGAAATTCCCCACCACCTCGGTGGAGAACCAGTAGCCCTGGTTCGCATCCACGCGCTCCGTCGAGGGTGAAAAGACCTGCACCGGATTCGTGGGGCCCAGATCACCGCCCACATATTTAAAAATCTTGGAGTTCGCTGCGATGGCTGCTGGGAAGGTAGCGAAGTAGCTGGAGAACAGCGGGTAGGTGCCATTCAGTCGGGTCGGAAAGCCCATGAAATTCGCCCCATTGCGCACCCAGGAGGTGCCCGGCAGCTTGGGCGAATGCTTCACGGTGATACCGCTGTAGGTGTTGGCTGAGGTGCCGACGCATTTCACCAGATAAGCCGCCTGCCCTGTGAGGCTGCTCAGTGTATTGGCACCACCGCCCCGCACCCACACGCTCCACTCCGGCGTGCCGGAGGTGGGCACCAGCGGGGAGGAGGTGAACTGCATCTGGCTCGGGTTCGGATTCCAGCGCCAGATTTCCTGGATGTTCGCCGTGACACCACTGCTCGGGAAAATGACCTCCGGTGCCGCATAGCTGGCATCTCCCGGCAGATAAATGGAGTTCCACCCGCCCTTGAGCGTGTAGTTCGTGGTCTGCCACTGCGCCTGGCACAGGCAGGGAGCGAGGAGCAGGGAGCAGAGAGCCAGAAAAGCTTTGAGATTCGAGCCTCTTGCAAAACCCTGAATTCATCCAGATTTGCGATGGATGGTTGACATGAGAAAAGCAGCCTCATGCGCTAAGTTGAAGTGCGACCGACAACTCAACGATGAAACTGCTTTCTCACCT
>Ga0247837_1002375_pt1 | contig 35933 bp, 31 predicted proteins | sample LaCtaG_2_FD_187115 | JGI IMG/M metagenome (GOLD analysis project Ga0247837, IMG submission 187115) | Freshwater microbial communities from meromictic Lake La Cruz, Castile-La Mancha, Spain - LaCruzMarch2015_14.5m | ecosystem: Environmental > Aquatic > Freshwater > Lake | place: Spain: Castile-La...
GGGCTCTAGGTTGCGGTTGATGAAGGTCAACACCTCATCGCCCGCTTTGAATGTGCGGCCACTGCCGGGAAGTTCGGCCACGGCGCTGCTGTCGGGCGCAATGCGCTCGGTATCGACGCCATCGTGTATGACGCTGATGCGGTTGCGGTAGGGTTCGGGGAACGTGCTGGCCTGCCAGGCTGTCGGCGACAAAGCCCGGTCGGCTGCGTCGATGGCCAATAGCAGCGGCTGCTGACGCGATGCCACCCAGATATCTCCACGCAGCGAACGCTCCTGAAACTCGGGGTCGAAATCCGTGTCGAGGCCGCGCGGGCGATAGTAGAACTCCGCATAGACGATCAATTTCGCAGACGGCCAGACTTGCTTCAAAAAAAGCGTCTCGCCCCACCCAGGGTTGCCTACAATGACGTCCGGCACATAGTTATGCCGCGAGTTCAGGACCGCTGCGGCGTTTGCCACGGCCTGGCCGCGATCGAGACTTTTTGCAATGCCAGCGGCCAAACCGATCTCGTTCACCGGCCGGGAGAGCGGTGTAAACTTGTACCGGTAGACCCTCAGCTTGATGTCCCGCTGGTTTGCAGCATCGGTGAGCACAGTCACCTCATGACCGCGTTCGCTCAAGGCTGGAGCCAAATGCAAAAACTGACCGGGAAAGTTCTGATGAACAAAAAGGATTTTCACGCCGGCCTCATTTCATGACCCAGCACATAACCCGTCAAGGCTCGCAGCTATGCGGCCCCACCGAGAATCAACTCGCGGGTTCTCTCACGAAAAACTATAAGGCCACACGCCTTTGCGCGGCAAGCATACGCGCCGGTTTAGCCCTTCAACCGTCTTGCGATGACGGCGCAAAGGCTTTCGGCCCCTTCTCCAGCGCCGTGCCAAACACGTGATCCCAAAATGCCGTCGTGATGCCGAAGTTGCATTCTTCCGCCCGGAAATGGTGCAAAGCGTGATGGCGGCGGGCGCCGTGCAACCAGGTGCCGGGTTTGGGAGACCACGCATGGGCCGCGTGATGCATCAGCATATAGGCCATGTAGCCGATGAGAATTCCGGTCGTCAGCCCGCAGGCCGCTGTGAAATGCGTGTTCGCAAACGGAGCGAAAAAAATCGCAAAAATGAGCGCAACGCAGACCACAGGTGGTGCGCCGATATGGGCGTTGGGCTCGGCGTGGTGCGCGTCGTGCACGTCTTTGAAGTATGGCACGCTGTGGTAAAGCCAGCGATGCACCGCGTACTCAACAAGGGTCCATAGAGCCAGACCCAGCGCTGAGAACACAATCCATAGAGCGAACTTGGTCCATGAGAGTTGCAGCAAGACCAGACCGGCAAGAAAAACAATGAGTGCCGCGCAAATGAAGAAATCAGCATAGTAGCCGAGTTTAGAAAGCCGCATGATTGCTGTTGTCCCGAATTAGCAGCCAACACTGGCGCAATGCTCTGTGCGGCAGGATGGCCCTGACGCACGATGGGATCCCTTATGCACGCGGCGTAAGACAGTTTTGTGCAACACGGCGATGGCCATTGGCCTCACCTCGGCAAGAGATCCCCATCTTGAAATTTGCGGCTGGAATTCAGGTCTACTTCAAAAGGTCTGCGACGCGCGCGCGAACCGCGGGCACCACGTCTGCTTCGAACCAGGGATTGGCCTTGAACCAGCGGATGTTGCGCGGACTGGGATGGGGCATGGGCACCACACCCGATGGAAGATGGTCGCGCCACGACATCACCGTACCCGTGAGCGTCTTTTGCTTTTGTTCCTTGAGATGCCAGGCTTGAGCAAATTGCCCGAGTGCCAGCGTTAAACGCACCTCTGGCAATACATCTAAGACGCGGCGGCGCCATGTCCGCGCGCACTCGGCACGCGGCGGCAGGTCGCCACCGGCTCCCGTACCTGGATAGCAAAACCCCATCGGCACAATCGCGAACAGATTGGCATCGTAGAACTGCTCGCGCGTGACGCCGAGCCACAGCCGCAACCGGTCGCCGCTTGGATCGTTGAAGGGAATGCCGGTCGCGTGAACCTTTCGGCCTGGAGCTTGGCCGGCGATGAGCACGCGGGCTCTGGGAGACACCTGTAAGACCGGACGAGGCCCGAGCGGCAGATGTGCGGCGCAAATTTCACAGGCGCGGATGTCTTTGAGAAGGTTGGCGCAGGAGGTCAAATTTCAGGGGACCTATGAACCTTGGCATCTAACGGGCAAACTGATGCAAAGCTTAATCAGAACCACGCCGCAACAGACCCTATTGCTTTGAGAGGCTTTCCAACCGCTCGAGCCTTGCGCCATAATCTGTTACAAGCTTTTCCAAATAGCTGTTTAAGCGCTTCTGCTCAGCAATCGTTTCTTCGATGAGATCAAGTTGTGTTTTTCCGCTGGCTGTTCTACCGAACTTGCCCCCTGGGGGACGGGACTGCTGCATGAAATAAATCCAAACCCCGATCAGTAACAACATCGGGAACCAGTTTAACAACAAATCTAGAAACGCATTTTGAGTCATCACAGTCTCCAACTGTCATTTGATGAGGACTCTCTCACCACCTAGAACATCCCAACGGCCAGCTTGGCCTCATCCGACATGCGGGCCTGCGTCCACGGCGGATCGAACACGATTTTCACTTTGGTGCCCGAGACGCCTGCCACCGTATTGACAGCATTCTCAACCCAGATCGGCATTTCGCCGGCCACCGGGCATCCCGGCGCCGTCAGTGTCATGTCGATGGAGACTTCGCGGTTGTCGCCCACATCGATCTTGTAGATCAGACCGAGTTCATAGATGTCTGACGGAATTTCCGGATCGTAGACGGTCTTGAGCGCGGCGACGATGTCGGTGGTCAAGCGGTCGATTTCTTCCGCCGAAAGCGCCGAGCCTTCGACGGGCGTTCCGCCTTGCGAGACTGTTGGCGGTGCGGCAGCCGCCGTTGCTGGCGCGGCCGGTGTTATGTAGTCGGCGGCAACAGGTGAGGCAGCAGCGGGCGCAGAGCCAGAGAGGCTCTCTGCGTTGCCGGGCTCGTCCATTGGTTTGCCGTCCATGATTTTCAACTCCACTCATTCAATAAAGTTACGTTCCGTCCTCACTCCCCGTCATCGCAGTGCGATGAACGGGGAAAAGGTTGGGGTGAGGGGCGGCAACAGGATATGAGCAAGCGGTCGCCACTCACCCAACTTTCGCCCCTCACCCTAACCCTCTCCCCATCGAAGACGATGGGGAGAGGGGACGCTCAACCAAAAAACTCACGCGCGCGGATCAACGCCGCGATGAGTGCATCGACTTCAGACTTTGTGTTGTACATCGCGAACGAGGCGCGGCAGGTGGCCGTCACGCCCAAGCGCTCCATCAGCGGCTGCGCACAATGATGCCCTGCGCGCACGGCAATGCCAGAGCGGTCGATGATGGTCGAAATGTCATGCGGATGCAGGCCATCGACGCTGAACGAGATGATGGCGCCCTTGCCCGGCGCTGTTCCGTAGATTTTCACAAACGGCAATTCGGCCATGCGTGCATGCGCATAGTCAGAAAGCTCAGCTTCGTGTTTGGCGATGGCATCGCGGCCAATCTGCATCATATAGCCGAGAGCCGCGCCCAGGCCCACGGCCTCGACAATGGCCGGCGTGCCAGCTTCGAATTTGTGCGGGGCCTTCGCATACGTGATGCGATCCACCTGCACGATGTCGATCATCTCGCCGCCACCTAAATAGGGCGGCATGGCTTCCAGGTGCTTTTTCTTGGCATAGAGCACGCCGATTCCCGAGGGCCCATAGACCTTGTGCCCGGTGAACACATAGAAATCCGCGTCGAGGTCCTGCACGTCCACCGCCATGTGGACGCTCGCCTGGCTGCCATCGACGAGCACGGGAATGCCGCGCGCGTGCGCCAGCTTGATGATCTCTTTGACGGGCACCACTGTGCCGAGCACGTTCGACATGTGCGTGATGGCCACAATCTTCGTGCGCGGCGTCAACAGACGCTCAAACGCATCGAGCATAAATGCGCCGTTATCGGCGACAGGCGCCCATTTGAGCACCGCGCCTTTGCGTTCCCGATGAAAATGCCACGGCACGATATTGGAGTGGTGCTCCATGATCGACAGCACGATCTCGTCGCCCTCGCCGATCGCCATGGCCCCATAGGAGCTGGCGACCAGATTGATGGCCTCCGTCGCGTTCTTGGTGAAAATGATTTCATCTGTCGATCCGGCGTTCAAGAACCGCCGCGTGATCTCGCGCGCGTCTTCGAAACGCTGGGTCGCGGTATTGGAGAGGTAATGTAGTCCGCGGTGGACATTGGCGTATTCGAAGCGATAAGCGTGGTCCATGGCTTCCAGAACGGGCAACGGCTTTTGCGCCGAAGCGCCGTTGTCGAGATAGACGAGCGGCTTGCCGTAGACTTCGCGGAACAAGATCGGGAAATCGGCGCGGATACGGTCCACGTCGTAGGCCCCGCCGCCGAAGCTGGGAGCGAGTGGCGCTGTGGAGCGAGCCGCCGTTGCCATGCTGTCTAACCTTTCAAACCGGCCCTCAGGCCGTCGTTTCATTCAGCCACGCGCTTGCCTTGCCCGTGAGGGCCGCGCGCAGGTCTTCGTTTTCGACCTTGTCGATGACCTCACCAATAAAGGATTCGATCAACAGTGCGCGCGCCTCGGCCGTGGGAATGCCGCGCGATTGGCAATAAAAGAGCAGGTCTTCATCCAGTTCAATGGACGTCGTCCCGTGGCCGCAAACCACATTGTCGGCGTAGATCTCAAGCTCGGGCTTGGAATTGAACTCGGCATCCGGCGAGAGCAGCAGCGCCCGCGCCATCTGCTTGCCATCGGTCTTTTGCGCGTCCGGGCGCACGACGACCTTGCCCTGGAACACAGCCCGCGCGCGCCCGTCGAGCACGCATTTGTAAATCTCGCGGCTGGTACAATGGGGCACGGCATGATCAATCACCATGGTCGTGTCGGCATGCCCGGCCGCGCGCGCCAGCGCCAGTGCGCCGAGGTCAATAGAACTGTGCTGGCCTTCGAACACCACATTCAACTCGTTGCGCACCATGCCCTCGCCACTCGTCATCTGGAATGGACGGTAGGTTGTGTTCGCACCCAGCCGCACAATCCAATTAGCGAGATGGGTTTCGCCGGCCGCCGGATCGGCGAACTTGACGTGTGTGACCTCGGCGCCGTCTCCCGCGATGATCTGGGTCACCGAGTTCGAGTGACGCGGCATTGCAGCGTCGCCTTGGTGGTTCTCAACAAGGGTCACCTTGGCGTTTTTGCCGACACGGATGATGTTGCGGGTCACAACGCGGCGCGGATCTCTATGGTTTTCAGTCTTACCTCCACCGGCAGCACAGAACATGATGTGCACGGGCTCGGTCCAATCCGCGCCATCCGGCACGTCGAGCACCACACCATCGGTCATGAAGGCTGTGTTGAGCGCAAAAACGCCGTCGCTGCTGCTTTCCCCAGACCGGGTCAGTTCAGCTGTGACCCAAGCGGGCGGCGACATAAGTACGCTCGTCAGTGTGGATGCAACGCCCGCCAGCTTGCCGTTGGCGGTTATCTGTTTGCCGTCGGCAATCATGCTCCAATCGCCACCTTGATCCTCGCCTTTCAGCGAGCGATAGAGCGCCTCTTCGACAATCCCATATTGCGCGATCGAGTAATCGCCCGTCGCTAAAGGCGGGGAATCCTTCAAAAGCGCGCGCAGGTCGGTGTACTTCCACGCTTCCATGCGCCGGCCCGGCAGGCCAAGCGCTGCAAAGCGGCCGATGGCGTCGCGGCGCATCTGACCCACGGCGGCGTTCCCGGGCAGGCGCGCGCTCACGGCCTCAAAGTCTTCGAGAAGCGCGGTTTCAGCTTTGGTCTTGATCACGGCTACATTCATTTCAAAATCAACTTCCGCATAGAGCGCCGGTGGCCTGTTCCCCCTCTCCCCGCCAGCGGGGAGAGAGAAAAGTCTTAGGCTGCCTTGCCGGTAAAATCGGCGTAGCCCGAGGTTTCGAGTTCGAGTGCCAGTTCCTTGCCGCCGGTCTTTTGAATGCGGCCATCGGCGAGCACGTGGACCTTGTCGGGCACGATGTAGGTCAACAGGCGCTGATAGTGGGTGATCACCAGCATGGCGCGATCGGGTGAGCGCAAAGCGTTGACGCCATCCGAGACGATCTTGAGGGCGTCGATATCGAGGCCGCTGTCGGTCTCATCAAGCACGCACAGCGTTGGCTCGAGCATGGCCATCTGCAAAATTTCCGAGCGCTTCTTTTCGCCGCCTGAAAAGCCGACGTTGACAGGGCGCTTTAGCATTTCGAAATCGATACTGAGATCTTTGGCGCGTTCCTTCACGACTTTCATGAAGGCGGGCGTGGTGAGTTCTTCTTGACCGCGCTTCTTGCGCACCGCGTTGGTGGCCGTGCGCAGGAACGTGAGGCCGGCAACGCCGGGAATTTCCATCGGATATTGGAATGCGAGGAACACGCCCTTGGCGGCGCGCTCATCGGGCGCCATCTCAAGAATGCTTTCCCCATTCCAGACGATATCGCCATCCGTCACCTCATAGCCTTTGCGGCCGGCAAGCACGTAGGCGAGCGTCGACTTGCCCGAGCCGTTGGGGCCCATGATGGCGTGCACTTCGCCCTTCGGCACGGTGAGCGTTAAGCCCTTCAGAATGGGCTTATCTTCGTCCGCCAGCTTCACATGCAGGTTCTTGATTTCAAGCATTTACGTTTTCAACTCCGCTTCACTTCGTAGGTTGGGTTAGCGCTCAGGCGCGTAACACCGCTTCATCTCGACGCTTGGACAATTGCTCGGGGACGTCCTCCACGACTTCTCCGTCATTCAATTTGCGCTTTACCAGCTGGTTGCCACCCCAAAGCCAACGTGAAATTTCATCGACCGCATGTCCTCTTTCGGGAAACCACATATGTGCGAAGCGCCGCCCATCGCGACTCCAGAAGGCGGTATCCAGCAATACGACATGCCATTTGTTCATTTGGGGCGACCAGCCCATTTCCACTAGGTTGCGGGCGCCATCAATGTCGACGAAGCCAGGCGCTGTCATGCGCACAAAATTTATAACGGGGTAGTCCTTCATTTCAGGACGGTCGAAAAATCCCTGAGCAGCGTGTTCCATTGCGATCTTGACGCCATCTTTAGCCGCAGCGTCCCGCAGTGCGTCAACTGTCGCATCTGTTTGGTCTTCAGCATGAAATGCCTCGACGGCCAAACGATGTTTCAAGCGACTCGATGCCTGTGCCTTTTTCGATATCGAATCGGCCGCCATGATTACCAAAAAATACAAAGCCCCCGTAAGGATCGCTAAGGCATAGATGTATTGTTGATAGGCCAATATGGTTTTCAGAACCTGATCTGAATCTTCCGCGCTAGGCGCGATGAAACTAAAAGCTATCCCCGCGAAAAGCGCTATCGCGGCAAGCACATAAGTTGTTCGCCGATAGCTATGCTCGCCGAAAAAAGCCATCACCCGATACTCCCTTCAAGCGAGATGGCGATCAACTTCTGGGTTTCCGCTATAAACTCCCACTTTCCGTCATGGCCGCGAAGGCGGCCATCCACGACAAGCCTCAACATGGCCCGTGCGCGATGCAAGATAGAAGTCGAGCCACCTGCACTTGCCGCCGCACGACCCGTCTGGCGGATAGTTGCCGTGGATGGCCGCCTTCGCGGCCATGACGTGGAGGTGGTACGATGTTCAATCATCAAACTGAGCTTTCCAAGCTAATCCCGATCAGCTGCCGTGCCTCACTCTTTGTCATCCCGGTGCTTGTACCCGGGATCCACTGTGCAACAGACTCTGGCGCCAGCGGCGTGATGGATCCCGGCAACACGTGCCGGGATGACATAGAGTGTGTGGCGAGACATTCGCTCATCCCACACTGCCTTCGAGCGAGATCCCAATCAACTTTTGCGGCGCAGACTTTGTCATCTCGGTGCTCATCAGGCAGGGTACTTATTTGTAATCCATGAAATCGGCTTCAATGCTTGCTCCCCCTCCCCAGCGGGGAGGGGTGGGGGTGGGGAGAAGACACTGCGGATGCTCGGGAGTTGGCTGAGATATAGAGCGCCTTCTCTCACATCACGCTCGCCTCCTCGCCCCACCCCTAACCCCTCCCCGCTGGGGAGGGGGATTAGTGATTGCCCAACGATCATCCCACACTCCCTTCGAGCGAGATCCCGATTAGCTTCTGCGTTTCGGCCATGAATTCCATGGGCAAGTGTTGCAGCACATCGCGTACGAAACCGTTGACGACGACGGCGACGGCCTCTTCCTGCGACAGTCCGCGCTGCATGCAGTAGAACAGCGTGTCTTCGGAAATCTTCGACGTTGTCGCTTCATGCTCGAAGTGCGCGCTTGACGTCTTGGCTTCGATGTAAGGCACCGTATGCGCCCCGCACTTGTCGCCAATCAGCAATGAATCGCAGTTCGTAAAGTTACGCGCATTGGCGGCCTTGCGGTGCGCCGAGACAAGCCCGCGATAGGTGTTCTGCGAATGGCCAGCCGCGATGCCCTTGGAGATAATCCGGCTTGAGGTATTCTTGCCGAGGTGGATCATCTTGGTGCCGCTGTCGACCTGCTGATAGCCGTTCGACAAGGCAATCGAATAGAATTCACCACGGGAATGGTCGCCGCGCAGAATGCAGCTCGGATACTTCCAGGTGATGGCCGAGCCGGTTTCCACCTGCGTCCACGAAATCTTCGAATGATGGCCACGGCAATCGCCGCGCTTGGTGACGAAGTTGTAAATCCCGCCCTTGCCGTTCTTGTCGCCGGGATACCAGTTCTGCACCGTCGAATACTTGATCTCGGCATCGTCGAGCGCGACGAGTTCGACGACGGCCGCGTGCAACTGGTTTTCATCGCGCATCGGCGCCGTGCACCCTTCGAGGTACGACACGAACGAGCCCTTATCGGCGATGATGAGCGTGCGCTCAAACTGGCCGGTTTCCTTTTCGTTGATGCGGAAATACGTCGACAATTCCATCGGGCAGCGCACGCCCGGCGGGATGTAGACGAACGAGCCATCGGAGAAAACGGCCGAGTTCAGCGCGGCGTAGTAGTTGTCGGACTGCGGCACGACCGAGCCGAGATACTTCTGCACCAATTCAGGGTGCTCGCGTACGGCTTCGGAGAACGAGCAGAAGATCACGCCCGCCTTTTTCAGCTCTTCCTTGAAGGTCGTGACCACCGATACGCTATCGAACACGGCATCGACAGCAACGCGCGAGCCGCCGTTCTTCACGCCTGCGAGGATCTCTTGTTCTTTCAGCGGAATGCCCAGCTTGGCATAGGTCTTCAACAGTTCCGGATCGACTTCGGCAAGCGACGACGGCCCCTCGGTGCTCTTGGGCGCCGAGTAGTAATAGAGATCCTGAAAATCAATCTTCGGGTAATGCACCTTCGCCCAGGTGGGCTCGGTCATCGTCTTCCAGCGCTGGAAGCTGTCGAGCCGCCAGTCGAGCAGCCACTGCGGCTCGTTCTTGCGCTCCGAGATGTAGCGCACGGTGCTTTCGTCGAGACCCTTCGGGGCCCGAACGCTCTCGATCTTGGTTTCAAACCCGTACTTGTATTGATCAACGTCGAACTTTTTGACCTGATCAATCGTTTCCTGCACTGCGCCCATGGCGGCTCTTCTCCTCGTTCGCCCGACGCTGGGCGATCAAATTAAATACGTCAGGCGGCTTTTCCGATGCGGGCGGCAATACCGCTCCAAGCAGTCAAGAAAGCCGCGATATCATCGTCCGTCGTGTCAGGCCCGAGGCTTATGCGCACCGCGCCTGCCGCCAGCGCTTCCGGAACCTGCATCGCCGCCAGCACATGGCTTGCACCGACTTTGCCGGACGAACACGCCGAGCCCGCTGATACACTAACGCCAGCAAGGTCTAGCTTGATCACCAGCGTTTCAGATTGCGTACCCGCCAGCGCCACACACGCCGTGTTGGCAAGCCGCTCCGCATCGGCTCCGATCACAACGGCTTGCGGCGTCAGCGCCAGAATGTGCCGTTCCAGACCGTCGCGAAGAGACTTAACGCTGGTGACGGATACGAGATCGCGCGCGTCTCGTGCTGCCGCGCCAAACCCAGCGATCGCGGCGATGTTTTCTGTGCCGCCCCGCCGCCGCCGTTCTTGTCCGCCACCGGCGAGCAACGGCTTGACGTTCACGCCATCGCGAATGACAAGCGCGCCAACGCCTTTGGGTCCGCCCATCTTATGGGCCGATAGGCTCATCAAATCGATGCCGAGGGCCGCGAAATTAATTTCAATGCGACCGGAAGCTTGAACTGCATCGCTGTGGACTGTGAGCCCGGCCCCACGCGCGATCTCTGCGAGCCTAGCGACGTCCTGCAACACGCCGGTTTCGTTGTTGGCCATCTGCACAGTCAACAGAGCGCGGCCAACTGGCCCGGCGGCAGCAATCGCCTGCGCGAGGCTCTCGCCTGAGACGCGCCCGGAGGAACCGACCGGCACTGTCACAACGCGGGCACCCGATGCCGCCGCTGACGCAAGAACCGAAACGTGTTCGGTGCCCGGCACAAAGATTGTGTCCCAGCCCTGGCCCAGCGCCGACGCATTCGACTCGGTTGCGCCGCTGGTGAACACCACCTCGGAGCTCTTGGCGTTGACGAAACGTGCCACGTCACGGCGCGCATCTTCCACGAGGCTGCGCGCAACGCGGCCATCGCCATGAACCGAAGATGGGTTTCCCACGCAATCAAGTGCTGCGACAAACGCCGCCCGGGCTGCGGGCCGCAACGGTGCCGTGGCATTGTAATCAAGATAGACGCGCTGACGGGTCATGCTGCCACCCTTGGCTTGCTGGGGCGCTGCGCAGCGGTGCGCTTATCCGGTGGGATGCCATCGAGCACGTCTTGCAGCGTCACGTGCGAAAGGAACCCATCAATCTCCTCGCCCAGCGCCGTCCAAAGGTTGTGCGTGAGACACGGCTTGTCGCCCCGGCAGGGTGTCTTGCTGTCGCGGCACCCGGTCATGCGGGTTGCCTCATCGACGGCGCGCATGATGTCGGCAACGCTAATATCTGTCGCCAGCTTCGCCAGACGGTAGCCGCCAGAACGCCCGCGCGCACTGTCGACAAGGCCCGAGCGCCGCAGCGCCATGAAAATCTGCTCAAGGTAAGACAACGGCAACTGCTGCCGTTCGGAAATGCTGGCGAGAGAGACCGCTTCCTCGGCACCAAACTTGGCGAGATCAGCGAGCGCTGTCACCGCGTAACGGCCTTTGGTGTTGAGTTCCAAGCGTTTATCCTCCAAGCAGCCTGTGGTCAGGCCGCAGCGGCATCAAGTGGGCCGGCAAGCGTGCACGAAGCGAAAAACATTGATCCAAGAGAGCGGTTAAACGTCTGCGAGCTTGGCTCGCACCGATATTTGAACTGTTCTAAACTTCTCACCGGAATATGGAAATTCCGAGCGCAGTAGTCAAGTATAACTATCGTACATTTGCGTGATCGCACACGCGGCAACCGCAGGGCGTTGCTGACTCCAGGCGTCTCGTGAAGCTTGCTTTTCACTATAGCCCGCGTGCTAAGAGACGGCCGGATCATAGTTATACGAGCCGCCATGGCCGCTCCAGCCCCAGAAAGCTTCAAACCTCCATGCCTGAGCTGATTATGAATGGCCCTGCCGGCCGCTTGGAAGCCCGCTATCACCACGAAGGCGGCACCGACAGCCCCATTGCCCTCATTCTTCATCCCCACCCGCAGTTCGGCGGCACAATGAACAATCAAGTCGTCTATTCGCTTTACTACACGTTCGTGCAGCGCGGCTTTTCGGTGTTGCGCTTCAACTTCCGCGGCGTTGGCCGCAGCCAGGGCTTCTGGGATGGCGGCCCGGGCGAACTGTCGGATGCCGCAAGCGCACTCGACTGGCTGCAGATCGTCAAGCCGGATGCCAAGTACTGCTGGATTGCAGGCGTCTCGTTCGGCACTTGGATTGCCATGCAACTGCTGATGCGCCGCCCGGAAATCGACGGCTTCATCTGCGTCGCCCCGCCGTCTAACCTGTACGACTTTTCGTTCTTAGCGCCCTGCCCCGCCTCCGGCCTGATGGTCAACGGTGATAAGGACCGCGTGGTGCCGACCAACTCCGTCGCCGAGCTATCGGCCAAGCTCAAGACCCAAAAGGGCATCAAGATCGATCACGAAGTGATCCCGGGCGCTAACCACTTTTTCGAAAGCAAGACCGACGAGTTGCAAACCTGCGTCGGCAGCTATCTAGATATGCGCCTCGCCAAGGCCGCCAAAGATCAAGAAAACAAGCGCGAACGTGAAGCCGAGCGCGACCGCTTGCGTGAAATCGAACGCCAGCGCGAGAAGGAAATGCCAGCAGCAGCACTTCCCGCCGACGATGGCGACGACGACTGAGGCCGCGCACTCTGCTCATACGCGAGTGCCATCGCCGTTGGTCTTTCCTTCAATTCCACACGCTGAAGCCCTTGAGGTGAGGACGCTGGCTTAAACGTCAGCGTCCTCATCAGCTTCAGGCCGCGTGGCATCACGCTCAATCGCGCGCCAGCCGATGTCTGAGCGGCAGAAGCCGCCGGGCCAATCGATTTTTTCGATCGCCGCGTAGGCGCGCGCTTGTGCCTGCGCCACGGTATCACCCAGCGCCGTCACGTTGAGCACGCGCCCGCCATCGGCGAGCAAACGGCCAGCCTCGCGCTTGGTGCCCGCATGGAAAACGCGCACATGCTTTTGCTTGTCGGCCGCGTCAACTCCGCGAATTTCGCTGCCCTTCTTGGGCGTGCCCGGATAGCCATCGGCCGCCAGAACCACGGTCAGAGCGACGTCCTTTTTCCATTCCGCTTTGGTGTGGTGCAGTTTGCCGTGGGCGGTGGCCAGCATCAGCTCGAGCAGGTCAGACTTCAACCGCATCATCAGAACTTGTGTTTCAGGATCACCAAAGCGGGCGTTGTATTCAATGAGCTTCGGGCCATCAGGCGTAATCATAAGCCCGGCAAACAACACGCCTTTGAACGGCGTGCCGCGCGTTGCCATGGCAGCGACCGTTGGCACAATGATTTCGGCAAGTGCGCGCTTGACGAGGGCTTGCGTCATCACGGGGGCTGGCGAATAGGCCCCCATGCCACCGGTGTTGGGGCCAGTATCGCCATCGCCAACGCGCTTGTGATCCTGCGCGGTCGCCAGCGGCAAAACGTGCGTACCATCGCACAGCGCAAAGAAACTCGCCTCCTCGCCTTCCATGAATTCTTCAATCACCACCTCTGTGCCGGCCTTGCCAAACGCCCCTGCAAAGCAGGCTTCAACTGCAGCTTCCGCTTCTGCACGTGTGGCGGCAATCACCACGCCTTTTCCAGCGGCCAGGCCATCGGCCTTGATCACGATGGGAAGCGATTGTTTGGCTAGGTAACTGAGGGCCGCTGCTGCGGCGGAGAAACGGCCATAGGCGGCGGTGGGAATATTAAAGTCGCGGCAGAGGTCTTTGGTGAAGCCCTTGGAGCCTTCGAGTTGGGCAGCGCGCGACGACGGCCCGAAGTGCGCGATGCCGGCTTGCGTCAACGAGTCGGTCAATCCACCCACCAGCGGGCCTTCCGGGCCGACCACGACGAATTCGATTTCTTTGGCAGAGCAGAACGCAATCACAGCCGCATGGTCGCTGACGTCGAGATCAACGCATTTGGCAATCTCCGCGATACCGGCGTTGCCCGGCGCGCAATAGAGTTTGTCACACTTTTTGCCGTCTGCGAGTGCCATGGCCAGGGCATGTTCGCGCCCGCCCGAGCCGATAAGAAGAATGTTCATTCCGAACCGCCTGTTTGCATGGCACAGCGCCTGATTTGCTGTTGAATAATGGGCTGTTGCCCGCTTTCAAGCATAAAGACTCGTATAGTCTCCAGCTTCCATACACCGTGCGCCGGGCGATTCCACCCCCCAGCGCCGCGCGCGCTGGCGCACAGGAAGTTGCAATCGTGACAGATCCTACATCGAAACCTCGCAACCAGCCGCAAGCCAACGTGGCTGAATTCTCGGTCTCCGAGTTGGCGAACGCCATCAAACGGGCGCTCGAAGACGGCTTTGGCTATGTGCGTCTGCGCGGCGAAGTCTCAGGCTTTCGCGGACCGCACTCGTCTGGCCACTGCTATTTCGCGCTGAAAGACGACAAGTCGAAGATCGATGCCGTCATCTGGAAGGGCGTTTACGGCAAATTGCGCATCCGGCCTGATGAAGGCATGGAAGTAATCGCCACGGGCAAGATTTCGTCGTTCCCGGGCTCCTCCAAGTATCAGATCGTGATCGAGTCGCTGGAGCCGGCAGGCCTTGGCGCTCTCATGGTGCAACTGGAGGAACGCAAGAAGCGGCTCGCAGCCGAGGGCCTGTTTGCGCCCGAACGCAAGCGGCCGATTCCGTTTTTGCCGAAGGTCGTGGGCATCGTCACCAGCCCCACCGGCGCCGTGATCCGTGACATGCTCGCGGGCTTCACGGAGCGCTTTCCAACGCACGTCATCGTCTGGCCAGCGCGTGTGCAGGGTGAGGGCTCGAGCGCGGAAGTGGCCGCCGCCATCCGTGGCTTCAATGCCATCCGCGAGGGCGGCCCCGTGCCGCGCCCGGATATTCTGATCGTTGCGCGCGGCGGCGGCAGCCTTGAAGATCTGTGGGGCTTTAACGACGAAGCCGTGGTGCGCGCCGTTGCCGAAAGCCAGTTGCCCGTGATTTCCGCTGTCGGCCACGAAACCGATTGGACGCTGATCGACTTGGTGGCGGATGCCCGCGCTCCAACGCCAACCAAGGCCGCCGAATGGGCGGTTCCGAAGTACGCAGATCTTATCAGTCAGACGAGCGACCTTGGCCGCCGTCTTGAAATCGCCTCACGGCGTCTGACGGAAACGTCGCGGCAGCGCTTCGATTCCAGTGCCGGCCGGCTCGACCTTGCCTTGCGCGGCTTCGTGCAAAAGCGGCATACGCAGTTTGCAAGTGCGGCGGCCCGCCTGCCGTCGTTGCGCAGCCTCATCGCCTCGCCACGACAGCGCTTTGACGCCACCGGCAGCCGGCTGGGGCGCGCGCTGCTCGCCAACACGCGCACGCACACCACGCATCATGCCCGCATTTCGGCACGCCTGCAGCCGCGTCTCATCGAAGTGCGGTTGGCGCGCACCCGCGACCGCCTCGATGCCCTCAGCCGCCGCAGCCTGGAAGGACTGGTGCGGGCGGCAAGTGGGCGGCGTGCGCGGCTCGAACGGCTGGCAGGCCGCATCAGTATAGAGCCTCTGCGCCAACGCCTCGCGCGGACTGCGCAGCGCATGTCCGAGCTTGAAACCCGTGGCGCGCAAGCCTTCCTCAATCGCATTGAGGCGCGGCGGCGCACCCTGCAGTCGGCTTCGCAAATGCTGACGTCGCTCAGCTATCAGAGTGTCTTGTCACGCGGCTTTACAGTGGTGCGCGATGCCAACGGCGCCATGGTTCGGGCAGCAGCTAGCGTATCGGGCGGCGAAAGCCTCGAAATCGAATTTGCCGATGGCCGGGTTGAAGCTGAAGCCAAAGGCCCTGGCGCCGTAACGCCCGGCAGCGGCGGGGCCAAACCTGCCCCCGCAAAAGCGCCAGCAAAGCCGCGCGGCCCGGCATCCAGCTCTGGGCCGGGGGCTGGGTCTGCGCCGGGAAGCGTGCGTGGCGGCCAGGGGTCGCTATTCTGATCCGGGCCAGCGTCAATTTCAGGCCTTGACGGCGGGAACGCCGCGCCTGATCTAAAAGGCTATAGAATTCCGCCGCCAAAGGATTGTCATGAACCGGTTCGAGAAGATGTTTGGCGGACGCCGCGAGGCCAAGGTTCGCTTCAAAGACGGCGAATTCCAAATTCTGACAGCCGGAGACTTCGTGCGCTGTGCCGTCACCGGCGAGCAAATCGACCTGCAGAACCTGCGCTATTGGAGCGTACCAGACCAGGAAGCCTATGCCTCGGCCGAAGCCTCGTTGAAACGTGCGCTGGAGCGCCGGGCTGCTTCCTCAAAGGCCTGAACGTCCAGCACGATGCTGGGCAAGCGCGTTCCTCAAAAGTGCTTCCAGTTTAGGCTCGTCCTGAGGCTCTACGGCGCTGCGCACGGCGAGCACGCGAGATTTGGCCTTCAAAGCTGCCAGCGCGCCCGTGCCCGATGCGGGCAATCGCGCCCAGTCTTTTTCCGTCGTCACAAGCAGCAACCCACTGGCCTCTGCGCCGGCAAGCAAGCGGCGGGCATCGGCCTCCGTCAATTGTTGATGATCGCGGAACACCGTGCGGGCAGAGACACTCGCGCCCAGCCATTGCAGAAAATCGAAAAACCGCTGAGGGTTTGCAATGCCCGCATAAGCTGAAACCTCAGCCCCTTTCAGCCACTCGGCATCCCTGGCAGGCTCCAAGCTGGCATGAATGATGGGGCCCTGGTATGCGCGGCGCAGGCGCTGCTCGAACGCTGCAAAGCGTTGCACGGCCGTTGCGGAATCATTCAACACGATCACGTTTGCGAGGCGCAATTGAAAGTCGAGCGGGGCGCGTAGCGGGCCTGCAGGTATGACGCGCTCGTTGCCCAGTCCGCGCTTGGCATCGACCACAACGAGCGTCAGGTCTTTGGCCAGTGACGGGTTCTGCAAGCCATCGTCCATGACGATCACGCTGGCTTTGTCTCCGTGCGTTTCAATATATGCAGCCCCGGCGCGGCGGTTGCGCGCGATAAGCGTGGGCGCGGTGCGCACCAGCAGCAGCGGCTCATCGCCGGTTTCCCGCGCCGTGTGACGCTGCCCATCGACCCACAGAGGGCCTTTGGCACTGCCGCCATATCCGCGCGTCAGAAACACCGGCCGCTCGCCCATGGCTTTTAGGCGTTCTGCGATACTGATGGCGAACGGCGTTTTGCCGGTGCCGCCAGCCGTGAAATTGCCGATGCAAATGACGGGCAGCTTTGACCGGTACGGCAGCGTATCCGTAAAGCGCGACACGGCAATCGCGCCATAGAGACGAGCCAGCGGTTCGAGAGCGCGCGCGGTGATCTGGCGCGTCTCGCCGTACCACCAGACCGGCTCCTCACGTGGCACGCGACACCCGTTGCGGGAGTTCTTGCCCCGCATCCTTCGCTGGCCCGCCATGGGCCATATCGCCCTTGGCGAGAAACGGCTCGAGCGCGGCCGCCGTCTTCTCGAGTGCGCCACCGAGCGACTCCATCGCCGTATCGGCGCCAGTGCGCATCAGATCCAAGGCCGCCTGGTCCCGCCAGAGGGTGGCGACGGCCGTCGCAATGTCTTGGGGTGTGCGCACTTCCAAAGCGCCTTTGTGGCGCAGCAGAGTTGTGTAGGTATCGCGGAAGTTCTGCCAGTGCGGGCCGGTGAGCACTGCGCTTCCATGCCCGATGGCCTCGATGGGGTTCTGGCCGCCGCGATCGATCAACGAGCCGCCGATGAGCGATACCGGCGACAAAGCATAGAGTGTGCCCAATTCACCAATCGTATCGGCGACGTAAATATCGGTGCGCGCGCCGGGCAGTGCACCTAGTGACCGCTGCGCGACCGTGAGGCCCATGCTCTTGATCTGCTCGGTCACGCCCGTGCCGCGTTCGGGATGACGCGGCGCGATGATCGTGCACAGACCTTCGATCTCGCGCGCCAATTGCCGGTGGGCGGCCGCCACTATGACCTCTTCTCCCTCGTGCGTAGACGCCGCCACAAAAACGGGCCGCCCGGCAAGCGCGGCACGTAGCGCGGCAAGTTTTTCCGGATCAGCGGGCGGCGGCGGGCTGTCGATCTTCAAGTTGCCGGTTGAGATGGCACCAAATGCGCCGAGCGCACGGAAATGCCGGGCGAGGTTTTCCGTCTGTGCCAGGACGGCAGAAAATCGTCCGAAGACTGGTTGCGATAACTTTGTACTGCCCGACCAGCGTTTGAAACTGCGCGCCGACATACGCGCATTGACCAATGCCACCGGGATACCGCGTGCCGCCGTTTCGAGAATAAGATTGGGCCAAATTTCGGATTCGGTGAACAGCACCAAATCCGGCCGCCAGTGATCGAGGAAGCGCCGCGCATAGGCGACGGCATCGAGTGGCACGTACTGATGCACGGCCTGCGGCGGCAGGCGCTGCGCGGCCAGTTGCGCCGACGTCACCGTGCCCGTCGTCAGCACGAACTTGAGATGCGGCCGCCCCTGTGACAGCCGGGTGATCAACGGCAATACGGCATTGGTTTCTCCAACGCTTGCCGCATGCACCCACACCAGCGGCCCCTCGGGGCGCGATACACTGGCAATGCCGAAACGCTCGTTGCGGCGGCTGGCGTCTTCCTTGCCTTGCCGGGCGCGGTAGGCAATGAGCGTTGGCGCCACGGGCCGCAGCGCCGAAGTCAACAGCCGGTAACTCTTCAAACGCAACCCCGGCTCGGTGTCGGCGTTGGCGGCGCTGCGCGCGGCAGGCGGCGTTGCACGTGCCGGATTGGCCCCAGCCAACTCATAAGCCCTGGCGGTGGTCGCGTTGAGCCCTGCTTCGACCTTCTGGCGATAGTGTTCAAGGGTTTCTTCGGCGGCATCACGCGGCACGAAAATCGGCTCACCGATCACGTAGGCAAGCTTGCCATACGGCAAGTTGACCGTCATGCGGCTCCACGTCGAGAGCGAAACATAGCGCGAGGTGGCGGCGGCAAATGGAACGATGGGCCGTCCCGACATGCGCGCCAGCGTCACGATGCCTTCGCCAGCCCGCCGCGCAGGCCCCGGCGGCACATCGGCCGTCATTGCAAAGGTGGCACCGCTCGCGAGCGTCTTTAACGCGGTGCGCAAGGCGTACACCCCGCCGCGATCTCTCTTGCGTTCGCCAGCGCCAGCACCGCGCACAAGCTGAATATTAAACCGCTCCAAGATTTCGCCCAACAAAGCTGCATCATCATGCCGAGCGAGAATGGCCGACACCCTCACCTGCCCGGTATAGAGCGTGGGCAGCATCAAGAATTGGCCATGCCACATGGCGAAAATGAACGGGTTGTTATCCTGAATGATCTGCTCGGCGTCGGCCGGCTCGACCACAATGTTGGACGTGGCGCGCACGTGCGCAATATATCGCGCCATTGACCGGCCCGAAAATCGCGCCACCTTCAGCTTGATCTCCGGCGAAAAGGCCATCTAGTGCTGTCTGCCTTGTTCTGCGGCGCCCCGGTGCCGTGTCTGCCCTGGCGCACCCCCGCGCCCCGGTGTCGCCGTGCAAAGCAGCCGAAGCCCCTTGCAGGGGGTCTGTATAGCTAATAATGAGCGAGTGCAAACTGGCAACGGGCAGCCATTGTATGCGCGTGTTCGATTACCGGGGTCAAACCGCCGCCATTCTCATGCTGATCGCGCCCGGGCCATCAACAAAAGACCGCTAACGAACGGATTTGATGCCGAGAATCCCCCAACCCGTGCGCAAAGCTTGGAAAAGCGCCAACAAAAGCCTGCGCTTGGCGGTCGCCACCAAGACGCCAGAGTGGCTGCGCAGGCGCTTGGGCCCGGCTGGCCTCCATTTCGATATGTTGTTTATCGATCACGGTGTTTTGCGGTTGATGTATCTCAACCGTCATACACTGGGGCCTGAAGCCCAGCGCGCCGCCCAGCCCTCGCCTGGCCAGATTCGTGCTATGGCGCGCGAAGGCATTCGCACCGTTGTCAATTTACGGGGGCCGCGTTTTTGCGGCAGCTATGTTTTGGAGCGCAAGGCGTGCGCCGAAGCAGGTTTGAACTTCGTCGATCACCAGCTCCGTTCGCGCGCGGCGCCCACGCGCGATGAAATTCGAGGCGTGCGCGATCTTCTCGACAAACTCGAATATCCCATTCTCGTTCATTGCAAGTCAGGAGCCGACCGCGCCGGGTTGATGAGCGTCCTCTACCGGCATTTCCGGATGGGCGAGCCCATCGAGACGGCGCGGCGCGAATTGTCTTGGAAATTCGGACATGTGCGCAATGCCGACACCGGCGTGCTCGACGCCTTTTTCGAACGCTACCTCACAGACAATGCCAAGCGGCCCATGCCATTCATGGAATGGGTAGAAACGGTCTATGACGCCGACGAGTTGAAAAGCTCGTTCCACGCCAACACGTGGGCCAACCGGCTGGTCAACGGAGTACTGCGGCGCGAGTAGCGGTTACGCACCCGAAGCTGGCGGCGGCGCTTCGGCTGCCGGATCGGTGAGGAATTGCGACCGCGCCAGCATGGCGTAGGTGCCGCCCCGAGCCGACAATTCGCTGTGAGTTCCGGTTTCGAGAATGGCGCCGCGATCCATCACACAAATGATGTCCGCCGATTGCACGGTCGACAGCCGGTGGGCGATGACAAGCGTCGTGCGGTTTTGCGTGAAGCGGGCCAGCGCTTCCTGAACCAGCTTTTCCGACTCCGTATCGAGCGCACTCGTGGCCTCGTCGAGAAGCAGGATGGGTGCATCCTTGAGAATGGCTCGCGCCAATGCCAATCGCTGGCGCTGTCCACCTGATAGCCGCATCCCGCGATCACCGATCACCGTATCGTAACCCTGCGGCTGTTCCGAGATAAAGTCATGCGCCGCCGCAGCCTTGGCCGCCGCTTCGATTTCCGCATCGGTCGCGGTCAACCGGCCGAGGCGGATGTTGGCGCGGATGGTATCGTCGAACAGCGTCACATCCTGGCTGACAATGGCGATGGCATCGCGCAGGGACACAAGCGAAACATCGCGGATATCTTGGCCATCGATCAAAATGCGCCCGGCGGTTACGTCGAACAACCGTGGCACCAAATTTATGATGGTCGACTTGCCCGCACCCGAGCGCCCGACCAATGCGACCGTCTGGCCGCCGGAAATACGCAGCGAGAAATTGTGGACGGCCTGGACGGTGTCCGCACCTTCGTAATAGAAGGACACACCCTCGAAATCGATGGCGCCGGGTCCAGCCTTTATGGCGGCGGCACCGGGCTTATCGACGATCAATGGCTTGTCATCGAGAATGCCGTACAGGCTTTCGGCGGCGGCCAAACCTTCTTGCACGCGCGCCGTCAAGCTGCCCACCGACCGCAAGGGCTGCGCTGCCATCAGCAGGGCTGTGGTCAGCCCCATGAAATCTCCGACAGTCGAGACGCCGCTGGAAATCCGCCAATAGGCGATCCAGATGACGGCCACGACCGCAACACCGCCCAGCGCTTCAAGTATGGAGTCGAGCCGCGCTTTGTTGCTCACGGCCTTCATGCGCAAGCGGTAGACTTGCTCGAAGCTGTCGTTGAGGCGATTGCCCGCGTAGTCTTCCAAGCGAAATGTTTTGATCAGGCGCGTCGCGGACAGCTTTTCAGCGAGCAGCGACGTCATACCGCCCAACTCCTGCTGCGTGCGAGTGGCGACCTGCCGGATGCGCTTGGCCAAGGCCATGATCGGGGCGGCAGCCAACGGATAGACGCCGAGCACCACCAGCGAAATCAGCCAATCGAGATAGAACATCGAGCCAACGAGCGCGATGACAGAAAGCGCGTCCCGTCCCACGGTGTTGACAGAGGCAAGAACCGCTTGCTGCACAAAGGTGATGTCGTTCGTCAGCTTTGACATCAAGCGGCCCGGCGTGTCGCGCGCCAGCCGCGCAAAGTCGGCGTGCACCAGGCGCGTGAAGGCCAGCTTCTGCATGTCGGTGGTGATGCGAAGAACGACGCGTTGCGTCTCTACCGTTTGCAGATAGAGGAAGATACTGCGCGTTGCCGTGATCACGACAATGGCCATCAGCACATAGGGCAGCCACTGCGTTTCACCCTTCAGCAAGGTGTCGAACGAGAGCTTTATAACCAGCGGATAGGCACCGGTTGCAGCGGCGAGGGCCGCTGTAAGCCCCATAACCTTGAGGAATGCCCACCATCGCGGACGCATCCAATCGGCAACGAAGCGCTGCAGCAGTCCGCGGGCATGAGCGTCGAATTCGAGGCGTGGCGGACGTGGGGGCTTGGCGCCGGGAAGGCGAGGCGCTTCGGCATCTTGCGGATCGATACGTGGGCTCGTCTGCACGGCATCCCCTCAGCACAACGGCCCCAGGGGCGCCCGTGCGTTTCCGGCTTTGGTTAGCCTCTGGCCGTTTCCGGCTCGAGCAGGCGATGCAGATGAACAATGAAATAGCGGGTGGTTGCGCTGTCGACGGTGCGTTGCGCCGCAGCCTTCCAAGCCGTGTAGGCGGAAGCATAGTCGGGAAAGACGCCGACGACATCAACCCCTGAGAGATCCCGGAACTCATGGCTGTCGAGCGATGTCAATTCGCCACCAAAGACGAGATGCAAGAGCTGCTTTTTGGGCTCGTCCTCCGGTGCCGTCATGATCGTCCTCCGCAATGCGTCGCCGTTCGGGCCGGCTAGTCTCCCTAACTGCCCTAGGTCGTGCCCGTCCGCAAGCCAGCGAGACGCTGAGCCGCAGCATTGTAACTTGCTGTAAGTTCAAGGAAAGCAGCGGAAACAGATGTGAGCCATGCAGCGTGAGCGCGCCAAACCCAATCTCTGGCGATCCGACGCCCAGCGATCGAGCGTTTTCGGTCTCGGGTGACACTTCAGAGAAGACATCCAACAGGTCTCGCGCACCTCGGCCGCGGCCGTTGCACTTTGCAGCTTTCGGGGCAGCTTTCGGGCGCCTCTCGTTTTCGAAGCTCTATTCGAAAACCACCGGCACCATCAACAGCAGCATCAAAAGCACCCAAAGGGCTGCACGTTCAAAATCGGTATGTTGCATGGCTGTTATCCCTTACAGACCACTCAATCTAAAATCGTGTGGAGCAATGCTATCGGCGAATCTCCCAGGAATGAAGCGGAAAGTTGCGGAATCGCCGCCAAAAAGCGGGGAAAGCGGCTCGCCGATGGCGCCAATTGTGACCGGCCGCCGTGATCGCCGTTGCCGCCGTGCGGCCGCTCCGGTACTCATTCAAGCCCTAGTTGTGTCTAGCCCCAACGAGAAACAATGACTGCAAACCCATTTGATACCGGCCTCGGCAAAGTAACGGCCAACTATCAGCCGCTGACGCCGCTTGCCTTTTTGGAGCGGGCCGCCGCAGTCTATCCCGATCATATGGCCGTCATTCATGGATCGCTGCGTTACACGTATTGCGAATTTTATGCCCGCGCGCGGCAACTCGCCAGCGCACTCGCGTGCCGCTATATCGGCCTTGGGGACGCGGTGTCGGTGATGCTCGCCAACACGCCACCCATGCTCGAGGCCCACTATGGGGTGCCGATGACCGGCGCGGTGCTGCACAGCATCAATACCCGCCTCGATCCGGCGGTGATCGCCTTTCAACTCGATCATGCCAACACCCGCGTGCTGATCACCGACCGCGAGTTTTCCGCGACGGTAAAAGAGGCTCTCGCGCTGGCCAAGGTCAAGCCGCTAATCATCGACTACAACGACAGCGAATTCCCGCAATCCGGTGCTCCGCTTTCGGCGCTCGACTATGAAGACTTCGTGGCCTCTGGCGACCCAAATTTCCGCTGGTATGGCCCCAGCGACGAGTGGAACGCGATTGCGCTCAACTACACGTCGGGCACAACCGGCAACCCCAAGGGCGTTGTCTACCATCATCGCGGCGCGGCACTGATGTGTTACTCCAATACGCTGGCGACGGGCATGGTCCGGCACCCCATCTACCTGTGGACGCTACCGATGTTCCACTGCAATGGTTGGTGCTTTCCATGGGCGCTTTCGGTTGTAGCGGGCACGCATGTGTGTCTTCGCTGGGTGCGCCCCAAGGCGATGTATCAACTCATCACCGAACATAAGGTCTCGCACATTTCCGGCGCGCCGATTGTCATGTCGGCATTGCTTGGCGCCAGTGACGAAGACAAACTGCCGATCCATCATCGGGTCGCCTTCAACCATGCTGCAGCTCCCCCGCCACAGTCCGTGACCGATGCCATGGTCGAGGCGGGCTTCGACCTTACACATCTCTACGGCCTCACAGAAACTTACGGGCCGGCGACGATCAACGAATGGCAAACTGCGTGGGACGATATTCCCGCCGCTGAGAGGGCAACCAAGCGCATCCGACAGGGCGTCAAATATGTGTCCCTCGAGGGGCTGACCGTGATGGACCCCGAGACCATGACGACCGTTCCCGCGGACGGAGAAACGATGGGCGAAGTGATGTTCCGCGGCAATATCGTGATGAAGGGCTATTTGAAAAACCCCAAGGCAACCGCGGAAGCTTTCGCAGGCGGATGGTTTCACTCCGGCGATTTGGGTGTGCTGCATCCAGACGGCTACGTTCAACTAAAAGACCGCTCGAAGGACATTATCATTTCCGGCGGCGAGAACATATCGTCGATCGAAGTCGAAGATGTTCTTTATATGCACCCTGCCGTTTCAGCGTGCGCGGTGGTGGCCAAGCAAGACGAAAAATGGGGCGAAACGCCGTGTGCGTTCGTGGAACTGAAGGCAGGTGCAAGCGCGACGGACGAAGAGATTAAAGCTTGGTGCCGCGAACGGCTGGCCCGTTTCAAGTGCCCGCGCCACGTGGTATTTACCGAAGTCCCCAAGACCTCGACTGGTAAAATCCAGAAATTCAAGCTGCGCGAGATGGCGGAGAAGGTATAGGGGTGCTTTAGCAAGATCCGAGCACAACCCCCAGCCGCGCCTGCCGCCTGCGATCAATCTGCGGCTTAATCCAAAGATTCAAAAGAATCAAACTCTTGAACCGACTGAAATTGGCACCATAAACGTTGTATCACTGAACCTCATCCAATGGCTGCCGGGATACGTTCGGTTGAGGTGGGGCGGTAGGAGCATTTCATGACGTTTGGGCGAGGCCTTTTCATAGCGACTGTGGTCCTTGGGGCCGCGCTCGGAACAGGCTGGCTCGCGCGGCCAGATCTTGTGTCGCAAGTGACAGGGCGAGCGATTGATGCGGCTGCGGCGCTTGGCGCCGCAGCAACCAGCAGCGGCAAAAATCCATCGGCTGCCGGCAGTGCCAAGTCTGCCGGTGAACGGCAAATCACCGTCGAGGCCGCAATGGTCAGGCAAGCGGACACCTCGATCGACATCCGCGCCGTCGGGTCACTACTGTCCGACGAAGCTGTGATACTCGCCCCCGAACTTTCAGGCCGGCTCTCAGAAATTTTGTTCCGCGAGGGGCAACCCGTCAAGACGGGCGATATCCTGGCCAAACTTGACGACGCCCTGGCTCAGGCGGAAGTGACTGATGCGCAGGCGCGCTTAACACTAGCTGCCGCTAACAACGAGCGCGCTCGTTCTCTGTCGCGCTCCGGTGCGGGCACTGTACGCGTGCGCGATGAATCGATCGCAGCGTTCGAAACATCGCAGGCCGCACTCGAACTCGCGCGAACGCGCCTTGCAAAACACGTTCTGCGGGCACCCTTCGATGGCACCGTTGGCGTGCGAAGTGTTTCTGCCGGCGCATTCGTCAGCGCCGGAACCGCGATCGTCAACCTCGAGAAGATCGATACGCTGAAAGTCGAATTCAAAGTTCCTGAGATCCATCTGCAGGACGTCAAAGTGGGGCAGAAGATCAGCGTCGAAGTCGACGCGGTTCCGGGCCGGACGTTCGAAGGCGAGATTTACGCCATCAATCCGCTGCTCGACGTCAACGGTCGCGCCCTGCAGGTCCGCGCGCGTTTGGCCAACCTGGAAATGGTACTGCGGCCCGGCCTGTTCGTGCGCATTGCCATTACGGGTATAACCCGGCGCGGTGTCATCATGGTTCCGGAAGCGGCCATCGTGCCACGCGGCGGCGATGCCTTTGTGTTCCGTGTGGCCGACGGCAAAGCCGTCGAGACGCGGATCAAGATTGGGCAGCGGGCCAATGCCGAGGTCGAAGTTCTCGAAGGGCTAGATGCTGGCACCATGGTGGTGACGGCCGGTCAGCAGAAGTTGCGCAACGGCGATCGTATCGAAGTGCTGCCGGCAGAACCGGCAGCGGCGCAACCCAGCAAAAAAGACGTGTCGCAGTCTCCTACGGCTGGCAGGCGCAGTTAATGGGTATCTTCGAGTTCTGCATCCGGCGGCCTGTCTTTGCAACGGTGCTCAGCCTGATCCTGATGCTCGTGGGCATCGTTGCCTTCCAGCGCCTAACGGTACGCGAATTCCCCAATGTCGATGAGCCCATCGTGTCGGTGACCACGGGCTATCCTGGTGCGTCCGCCTCGATCATCGAAACGCAGGTGACACAAGTTCTTGAGGGCTCAATCGCGGGTATCGAAGGCATTGAGGTTCTGGAGTCGTCGAGCCGCTCGGAAACAAGCCGCATCACCGTAAGGTTCCGGACCGAGATTAACGCCGATGTGGCGGCTAGCGACGTCCGTGACCGCGTCAGCCGGGTGCGCGGGCGCATGCCCGACGAGATTTCTGAGCCCGTGATCGCCAAGGTCGAAGCCGACGCTCAGGCGATCATGTTCCTGGTCTTCACAAGCCCCAGCAAATCATCTCTTGAAATCAGCGACTATATCGACAGGTACATCGCCGACAGATTGAAGAACCTCACGGGCGTTGCCGACGTTCAGATCTACGGCGAGCGCCGGTATGCCATGCGGATTTGGATCGACCGCGAACGGCTGGCCGCCTTCAACCTCACTGTCCAGGATATCGAAGCAGCACTGAGGGCACAGAACGCCGAAATCCCATCGGGACGCATTGAAAGCGAAGACCGAGAATTTTCTGTGTTGTCGCGAACGGGACTGACGACACCGGAGCAATTCCGGAAAATCGTTGTCAAGCTCGCCGATGGGCACCAAGTGCAATTGGGCGAAGTCGCCCGGGTCGAACTCGGCATCAGTGACGAGCGCCGGACCAGCAACTACAATGGTGTTCCGGCGATTGCTGTCGGCATCATCAAGCAGTCGACCGCCAATCCCCTCGATGTCTCGAAAGCGGTTAATACCGTGCTGCCGGACATCAATGCATCGATGCCCGAGGGATTGACGGTTGTAGTCGGCAACGACGATTCTGTGTTTATCGACCGGTCGATAAAGGCCGTCTACACCACGATTGCCGAAGCCATTGGGCTCGTCGTTCTCGTCATTCTGTTTTTCCTGCGTTCGGTGCGGGCGGCGATCATTCCCATCGTAACCATCCCAATTTCGCTGATCGCCACCTTCACGTTCATGTATGCGCTCGGCTTCAGCGTCAACACGCTCACGCTGCTGGCCATGGTGCTCGCCATCGGACTGGTGGTGGATGATGCGATTGTCGTTCTAGAGAATATCTACAGGCACATCGAAGATGGCATGAAACCCGTGCCTGCTGCCATCAAAGGTATTCATGAGATTGGCTTTGCCGTCATTGCGATGACGTTGACACTGGCAGCTGTGTACGCCCCGATTGCGTTTGCCCCCGGCAAGACTGGAAAGCTGTTCCTCGAATTCGCCTTGACGCTCGCGAGCGCCGTTGTCGTGTCTGGCTTCGTCGCGCTGACGCTGACCCCGATGATGTGCGCAAAAGTTCTGCGGCGTAACCCGAAGCCCAGCTGGCTGTATCTGTTCCTTGAGCGGGGCTTCGTTGCCTTTGAAGCTGGCTATCGCCGCTTATTGCGCGGCGCGTTGTCGGTTCGCCCTGTCATTTTACTCTTGGCACTGGCCGTGGCGGCATCGAGCACGGCATTCATCGCAGTCTTGAAATCGGAACTATCTCCCCTTGAAGACCGCGGCGTTATTCGCGTTCGCGGCACGGGACCAGAAGGCGCAACAGTTGCCTACACAGCGCGTTATGCGCGCCAGATCGACGAGGTTATGGAGAAGGTGCCAGAGGTGCGGTCGCGGCTTGTGATCAGCGGCAATCCGGAAGTGACGCAATCGCTCGTTGTGGCCCCTCTCTTCGATTGGCAGGACCGGACCCGCTCGCAGCGCGAGATTTCAGCCAGCATCAATCCGGAACTCTCGCGGATTGCCGGTGTGCAGGCCGTGGCGCAGGTTCCCGGTGCATTTGGCCAGCGCGGGTCGGGACGGCCGATTGAGTTCGTTATCCAGTCGTCGGGTACCTACGAAGATTTACAAGCCCTTGCGGACAAATTGATCCAGCGGGCGCGCACGTATCCGGGGCTTGAAAATCTCGATACCGACTTGAAGCTCAACACGCCGGAATTCCGCGTCGAAATTGACCGCGCCAAAATTGCCGATCTCGGCCTTGACGTCGCCGTTGTCGGGCGCACGCTGGAAACATTGCTCGGTGGCCGCCAAGTGACGCGCTTTGAGCAGAACGGCGAGCAGTATGACGTCTTGCTACAGCTTGCAGCCGGAGACCGCGCCACACCCGCAGCCTTGTCGACCATCTTCCTGCGCAGTCCGAAGGGCGAAATGGTCCAGTTGTCCAACGTGGTCAGCATTCGGGAATCGGTGGCACCCAAAGAACTCAAGCGCTTCAACCAATTGAGATCGGTCACATTGGTTGCGAACCTCGCGCCCGGTTACACAATTGGCGACGGCGTCAAATTTCTTGAGGATGCCGCCCGCGAAACTCTACCTCCTCAAGCGCAGACAGATCTCAACGGCCAATCACGCGACTACCGCTCATCCGCCAACAGCTTGGCGCTTGTGTTCGTGCTCGCCCTCGGATTCATCTATCTCGTGTTGGCGGCGCAGTTCGAAAGCTTCCGCGATCCGCTGATCATCATGCTCACGGTGCCGCTATCGATGACGGGCGCACTTGCCGCGTTGTGGCTGACTGGCGGAACCTTGAACGTCTACTCGCAGATTGGGCTTGTGACGCTGGTCGGGTTGATCACCAAGCACGGTATTCTCATCGTTGAATTTGCCAATCAGCGGCAGCTTGAAGGCTTTGATCGCAGCGCGGCCGTTGTCGATGCTGCCGTTCTGCGTCTGCGCCCCATTCTCATGACGACAGGCGCCATGGTGCTGGGTGCGCTGCCGCTTGCACTATCGACAGGTGCGGGAGCCGAAAGCCGCCAGCAAATCGGCTGGGTCATCGTCGGCGGCATGTCGCTCGGAACCCTGCTCACCCTGTTTGTGGTGCCAGCCGCCTACAGCTATTTGGGGCAAAGATTATCAAAACAACCCGCCAACCAGGACGATCAGGACGCTGCATCCGTTCTTCCTTCCCCGCTGGTGCCAAATCCCAAGTAACTCCCAAAAGGGTGTTGGAGCCGGAATTCGGCAGAGATTGCAGTGCGGCATGGGTCTTTATGCGCCATGGCAGGTAGACGGCCAACGGCTGGCAAGTAAAAGCGGCACAGAATAGCCCGCCCAGTCCCAGCGCCCCAGAGGCGGGGCGAAATGGATCGCGATGAACATTATTGAAATTATTTCCGCCGCGCTCGCGGCAAACCCTATTCTTGCCGGCGGTGTCGGCACGATGGTCGCCGGTTCGGTGCTCTATGCGTTGCGCACCGTGCCCGAGAAGCTTGGCGAGGCGATCAGCAAGGCGTTCTCCATAAAACTGTATGTCGAAAGCATGTCGAACGAGTACCGCGATGTCGATGGCTACATCGAAACCCTACGGCTCGACTTTTTCAGCCGGTCGCTCGAAATCAAAGATGGGAGTTTGAAAACTGGCTTCGGCTCGGGATGGGGCGTCTATAACGGCACGCTGTTTCGCTACTCCAAGAGTAAGTCCACCCAGCAGATCGCGCCGTTCGAGACCATTGCGATATCGTTCCTTGCTCGCGATCGAAGCGTCATCGAGCACTTCCTCAACGACAGCAAACCGGAAGACTATCGCAACACCGTCAACGTCACGGTCTTCGGCCAGGGCGGCAATGTCGGTTCACTGCGGCGCCGCAAGCGCAGTCTCGACACAGTCTTCGCCGATGAGGCCGTCAAGACGAAACTTGTCGAGCGCTTCACGTGGTTTCTCGGAGCGGAGGACTGGCACGCCAAACGCGGGATTCCCTGGAAGCTTGGCGTCATCCTGCACGGGCCGCCGGGCACAGGCAAAACCAGCCTGATCCACGCGCTGGCATCAAACTTCGATTTCAACATCAAGTATATCAAGTCGCTGCATGCGTTGGGCGCTGCCTTCATGCACGGCGGCAGGGGCGACCTGTTCGTGATCGAGGACATCGATACGATTTCAGGGTCCTTGGACCGCCGGGTCGCTGACGAGGCAGGACAAGCCATGCCCGATCCAGTGCGCGGCGCGCCGCTGCACGAGATCTTGAACGCGATGGACGGTATGCAGACGCCGGACGGCTTAAAGTTCATCGTGACGACCAACTACATCGCCCGGCTTGATCCAGCGATTGTGCGGCCGGGACGCATCGACGAGGTGATCGAAGTGGGGCCGCTGTCGTTCGCAAGCGCGCGCCAGATGTTCAAGGCGTTTTACGGGCGCGAGGGCATGCAAGAAGGCAACTACACGCCGCGGACCGGTGCCGAGTTGCAGCAGATGTTTTCGGTTCTGCCAGCCGAAGATGCCGAAAGGGAGTTGATGCGCAGCACCAAACCCCCTGTGCTCGCCAGTAGCAGTGGGTGATCCATCGTCTTTTTCTGGACCTGCACGTCGAGAGGAAAAAGTCGGCCACCGCACAACCCGCGTGTGGCGGACTGGCGATGGCGTCATGATCGCAGACAAAATAAAGGCCGACCTCATATGAGGCCGGCTGATCTGCCGCTAGTGCCGGGTTGCCTCGGCGAGTTTGGTGATCTGATCCTTGAGTTTGAGCTTTTCGCGCTTCAACTTTCTGATGGTGAGATCATCAGATCCTGGTCTTCCTATCTCCTCCTCGATCCGCCGTTCAAGCTGGCGGTGCTTTTCGGACAATTCCTGGAGATGAGACGATAGTGCCATTCGTGCCTCCGATTGAGAGTTGATGACTCAGACATCGTGACAGATATGAGACGCCTTGTCCATTTCAACAGGCAGGCACTGACAAGGATGGAAAATGATGCCATTCGGGTGCCCCGCCAATTTGCACCAAATTGGGACCAGCCCCTGCGTGAGCGCCACACGCACCGTGTAAATCTGTGCAATCCATCAATGCTGCACAGCAGCAAGCTTGCAACATCCTTCGAAACCAAGGATAATTCGCGCTTCAGATCATGTGCTGGCGATGAGCACCATCGCGGCGGCAAGACGACGGGCGGCAAGAGCACATGCAGCGGCGCGAAGAAAGGGACCTCCGCGAGGAGCTCACGGCCTTGCGGGCACAGCACCGCGAGCTGGACGAGGAAATAGTGGCTCTCGAAGCGGCAGGCGGCGCTGATCAATTGCTGATCCGGCGCCTCAAGAAGCGCAAGCTGACACTCAAAGATCAAATCACCGCCGTAGAAGATCAGCTGACGCCAGACATCATCGCCTAGATGCTGTAGCGGCCCTTACGCCCTGCCTTCCAGCTTATGCAGATCGAACGGCAGCGTGCGAACGCGCGTGCCGTTGAGCGCGGCGATGGCATTGGCAACTGCAGGTCCAATCGGCGGCGTACCGGGTTCACCCACGCCCGTGGGGGCTTCCGCTGACGGCACAATGTGCACCTCGACCTTCGGCATCTCGTCAAAGCGCAGCACCTGATAGCCATCAAAATTCGATTGCTCGACGCGGCCTTCCTTCAAGGTGATTTGCGAATGCAATATCGCGCCAAGCCCATAACCGATGCCGCCTTCCATTTGTGAGGCGATGTTGTCGGGATTGATGGCAATCCCGCAATCCACCGCGCAAACGACACGCTCGACTTTCGGCTTGCCATTGACGATGCGAACTTCAGCCACCTCAGCTACGAAACTTTTGAAGCTCTCGTGCACGGCAATGCCGCGCGCTGTGCCCTTCGCCGGTTCCTTGCCCCATCCGGCCTTTTCAGCAGCCAACTTTAACACGGCCACGTGACGCGGGTGCTTTGCCAGCAGCGGCAAGCGGAACTCGACGGCATCCTTGCCAGCAAGCGCCGCCAACTCGTCGATCATCGTTTCCATCACGTACGCCGTGTGCGAGTGTCCGACCGAGCGCCACCACAGCGGCGGCACACCGGCTTTGACCGTGTGCAGGTCCACTTCGAAATTCGGTATTGCATATGGGCTGTCGCCAACGCCCTCAACCGAAGTGCCATCAATGCCATCTTTTACAGCGACGGATTCGAATGCCGTGCCCGCCATAATCGACTGCGTTACAATCCGGTGCTGCCAACCGGCAATCGTTCCGTCAGCCGTGATGCCGGCGCGCACTTTGTGCACGACGAGCGGGCGATAATATCCGCCCTTGATGTCGTCCTCGCGCGTCCAAATGATCTTGATCGGAAGCGGCTTGCCGTAGGCTTTCACGAGGGCCGCCGTCTCGGCGACAAAGTCCGAATTGTAAACGCCGCGCCGCCCGAACGAGCCGCCGGCCCACAACGTGTTGATGCTCACGTCTTCCGGCCGGATGCCAAGGATCGCCGCCGTCACGCTCTGATCGACGGTTTGCAGCTGCGAGCCGGTCCAGAGGGTGGCCTTGCCATCGGCGAACTGCATCACGCAATTCAATGGCTCCATCGGCGCGTGCGCCAGATAGGGGAACACGAAGTCCGCTTCGATGACTTTGACGGCAGACTTGAACCCGGTCTCGCTGTCGCCGTCTTTGCGAACCCGTGCGCCGGGCGTGGCGGCGAGCTTTTTGTACGCGGCGATCATCTCATCCGTGCCGCGCACTTCGGCCTTGCTGTCATCCCACGTTATTTTCAGCGCCTCGCGGCCTTGGATCGCCGCCCACGTCGAGGAGGCAAGCACCGCTACGCCTTGCGGGATCTGCACCACATCGACAACGCCCGCCACCTTCTTGGCAGCCGTGGCGTCGAAGGAGGCAACCGTCGCTCCAAAGCGTGGAGCGCGTGCAACGGTCGCCGTCAACATGCCGGGCAGGTGCACATCTTGCGTGAAGATCGGCTGAGCCGTTGTCTTGGCCACCGCATCGAGGCGCGGGAAGGTCTTGCCGATGAAGACAAAATCCTTGGCCTCTTTCAACTTTGGTTCGGCCGGCACCGAGCGTTTAGAAGCGGCCTCCGCCAATTCGCCCAGGGTGGCGCTATTTTTGCCATCCGTAACAACGCCCTTCGATACCGAAATTTTGTCGGCGGGCACGCCCCACTTGGTAGCAGCAGCGCCCACGATCATGGCGCGCGCGGCAGCGCCCGCCTTGCGATACTGCTCAAACGAATTAAACATGGCGGTTGATCCGCCGGTGCCTTGCACGCCAAAAGCTGAGTTTGCGTACAGCGCGGCGTTGGCCGGTGCGAATTCGGCCCGCATTTGCGCCCAGTCTGCGTCGAGTTCTTCGGCAACCAGCGTCGCCAAGCCTGTTGCCGTTCCCTGCCCCTTGTCGAGGTGCTTCGACAGCACGATCACGCGATTATCGGGTGTGATGCGCACGAATGGATTGAACGCGGCTTCGCCGGTCTCCCCTGCTGCCTGAGCAGAGCTGCGAGCGCCCGGCACAAAGGACCCGAGCATCAAGCCCGCACCGGCGGCGGCGGCAGACACCAGCAGAAATCCACGGCGGTTCAACTCGGGCGTTGTCTTCTGCGACAGCAAATGATCGATGCGTTGCGTGAACATGAGAAATTTCCCTCTTACGCGCGTAGCGCGGTAGCGGCTGAATGAATGGCGGTGCGGATGCGCGCATACGAGGCGCAGCGGCAGAGATACGGGCTCATGGCCTCGTCGATGCCAGCATCATCCGCGTCGGGTTTTTCTGTGAGGAGCGCCACCGCCGCCATGATCTGCCCGGACTGGCAGTAGCCGCACTGCGCCACATCATGCTTTTGCCAGGCAGCCCGCACGGCGTCGGCCACCTTGCCTGATAGACCTTCCGGGGTCGTGATTTTCTGGCCGGCAACGCTCGAAACGGGCGTGACGCACGAGCGTGTGGCCTGGCCGTCCACAAAAACGGTGCACGCCCCGCACTGAGCCGCGCCGCAACCAAATTTGGCGCCGGTCAGCTTCAGTTCGTCCCGCACCACCCAGAGCAATGGCGTATCGGGCCCCGACGTGACGGTGACGTCCTGGCCGTTGATGCTGAATTTGGTCATGAGGTTGGCTCCGGCGCGAATTTGATCAAGTGTTTGATATTCTTCCGTGCGCCTTCGTATGCCGAGCGGCGGCGCCTCGTGACGTTATATGGGATACGCCTGCGCGTGTTCAACCGATGATAGGTTCGCACACATTGCGCGCCAGAAAGATGACAAACCGAAACGATGACAAACAGGTAAGTGTTTGGTGGGCGCGCATGTTGTGCTCAGAGGTGGAGTTATGGGTGGCGATAGATGCGCCATAACAAATGCGCATCAATAGAACACTGCTGCCTACCCCCATCGTCATGGCCGCGCCCAAGCGCAGCGTGGGGCGAGCGTCAGCGAGCAGGCGCGACCACTTGGGAGTCCCTTTAGGGAGCCATCCACGGCAGGACTCCGCTTGTATGATGCTTCAGGCCAGAATGCGCTGTTGCAACGCTGATTGCATACGGCAGCACGTCAACCGCTGAGGCTTGTCGTGGATGGCCGCCGTCGTGCTCCGCACGCATTCGCGTGACGCGGCCAGGACGGGAAGGGGCGAGCAGCACGCAATACCCTCATCAAACGTGAACCCCACCACGCGTTCCCCACCCATAACGTCATGGCCGCGCCCAAGCAGCGCAGCACAGGGCGAGCGTAAGCGAGCAGGCGCGACCAAGTGGAAGTCCCTTCGGGGGACCTTCCACTGCAGGGTTTCGCTTGTACGGTGTCTGGTGTTGGCAACTCTCAAGACTGTCATCCTCGGGCTTGTCCCGAGGACCCATCCAGCAACGAACTCTGACGCTCATGTCTTCGCGCGGCAAAGCCGCCGCAAACACTCAAAAAATGGCGAACGCGGCAAAATGGGTCCTCGAGACAAGCCCTAGGATGACACCTGTGGGTGAGCCGGTCTGTGAAACCTGGCGCATAATTGCCACGTGCGCAGTCCGCGTAACGATGGATCCCGGTGACAAGCACCGGAATGACAGCGGTGGGTGCGGCACGACGAGGGGCATAACGGTAAGAGGAAGTTTCCTGCGGAAGAGGGCATGACTCTTTCGTCTCAGCATCTTGATGCTTGCCCTGGGATGAAGAACTTCTTTTTCCTGATCGACTAGTAAAATGCCAAGGCGTAGACTGTGAACCACATCAACCGACACATGCAAAACATGCTAATTATGCCAATCCGAAATCGAATTGGCTGATCTTGTTTTGTGTAGACTCGTCCCCGAGCCGGAATCACTCCCGTCTTTGCAGCACTGAAGACCATGATTGCAAACAGCCGCGTTATGACGACAGCAGAAAAAATATAAAGCGCCAGAAACGTTGCCTTAAGTAGCATCATTGCAAAGCTCGTTGGTCAAACTGTGGTGCGCAATAAGAAAACTCGCAAAACGACTTAGGTGTCATCCCGGCATTTATTGCCGGGATCCATCGGGCCGATGCGACGCTGTTTGAACCGTGGCGCGCTATGGCCAAGGGCGCACAGTACGCGTAACGATGGATCCCGGTGACAAGCACCGGGATGACAGCGGTGGGTGGGGTGCCTCACGCCTCGCCGCCACCATTCTCCTCACCACCGTTCTCATCCCCGCTCGCATCTTCCGAAATGCGCTCGACGGACACCACCTTTTCGGTGCTGTCGGTTTTGAAGATGCGCACGCCTTGCGTGTTGCGGCCGGCGATGCGCACGTCGTGCACGGGGCAGCGGATCAACTGGCCAGCGTCGGTAACGAGCATGATCTGATCGTTTCCGGCGATGGGGAACGACGCATTCAACCGCCCGTTGCGGTCATTCACCACCATGGCGACGATGCCTTTGCCGCCGCGTCCGCTGGTGCGGTATTCATAGCTTGACGAGCGCTTGCCAAAGCCGCGTTCCGACACCGTCAGAACGAACTGCTCGGCGGCGTTCATCTCGGCCACCCGCTCCGGCGTCAGATCGGCGGAGCCGCTCGCTTCTTCGGCATCCTCGCTGACAACGGCATCTTCTCCTTCGGCCTCGGCGCCTTCGGCACGGCGCGCGGCAGCCGCCTGCTTCAGATAGGCAGTACGTTCCTCGGCCGTAACGTCGATGTGGTTGAGGATC
>Ga0247837_1002381_pt1 | contig 35903 bp, 41 predicted proteins | sample LaCtaG_2_FD_187115 | JGI IMG/M metagenome (GOLD analysis project Ga0247837, IMG submission 187115) | Freshwater microbial communities from meromictic Lake La Cruz, Castile-La Mancha, Spain - LaCruzMarch2015_14.5m | ecosystem: Environmental > Aquatic > Freshwater > Lake | place: Spain: Castile-La...
TAGGCGACATAGCCAAATCCAATAAAATATCTTTCTTCTTATCTAACAGATATGATCCCAAAATCTGGTATGCTGAACCATCAACAAGATTCCAATTATTTACGCACTCTAGGTGCTCTATGTAAAAATTGTATATTTCGTCTTGAGATTCTAAACCGCCCCTCTGATACTTCAATATCAAAATCAACAACCCAAGAAGCCTTTCCTCATTAATTCTCGAACTCAACAATTCTTTTACTTCACTCAATGAAATCTCAACAAACTCCTTTGCAATCTTTCGCAAATCCCTCACAGCTACCCCAATAAATTCATCAAATTCAGCATATTGGCCCTTCCCTGTTTTGAACAAGTTCCTCACTTTGTGGTTTACGGAAATCGAACCCATCAAAATAGCCCTAATTAAATTCTCTTTCATATCGTTCATCTCACAGCAATATCCTTTGCATACTTTTGACGTTATCAATTTTAACATTGTAAATGGGGATCTTGACACCCCATTTACAATACTGTATCCTAAAAATAGTTTTCCATATTTCAAGTACAAATAATGGTATATGTAGCTCGAGATTCATATATAGATCAAATAGAGTCCTCTTTTAGCATTACTCCAATTTGCGCCATATTAGGACCTCGTCAATGTGGTAAAACAACACTTGCTAAACAGTATAAGAAACTTGTTCCTATAGCTCAAATGTTTGATTTAGAAGACCCAGATGATTTACAAGCATTTGCTAACCCTAAGCTGGTTCTAGAAAATCTACAGGGCCTTATTATAATTGACGAAATACAGCGTATTCCAGACTTATTCCCATATCTACGTACTTTAGTCGATCGTAGACCTATGCTAAAATTACTGATATTAGGTAGTGCTGGACCACAAATAATCAGACAATTTTCTGAAACATTAGCAGGACGTATCACTCATATCGAAATGACTCCTTTTTCCAATCTAGAAGTCTATAATATCGATACTCTCTGGTTACGTGGAGGATTTCCTAAATCATACCTCGCAAACACAGATAACGAGAGTTTCAGATGGAGACATGCATTCATTCGTACTTTCTTAGAAAAAGATATTGCCAGCCTAGGATTTAATCTAAATCCACAAAGACTTAGAAGATTCTGGATGATGCTCTGCGATTACCATGCAAACATCTTTAATGCATCAGAATTAGGAAGATCTTTAGATATAGACAAAAAAACAGTTATACATTACCTCGATATATTGTCTGGCACTTTTATGATACGACAACTGCAACCATGGTTCGTAAATATCACTAAACGTCAGGTTAAATCCTATAAAATTTATTTTCGTGATTCAGGCCTATTTCATAGTTTAATCAACATAAATCATCATACTGCATTAACAACCTCAAGCAAAGCAGGTAACTCATGGGAAGGCTTTGCTATCGAAGAAATTATTAGATTCCATAAAGCAGAACCTGAAGATTGCTTCTTCTGGGCTACACAATCAGGCGCTGAGATAGATTTACTCATAGTACAACACTCTCGTAAGTTGGCTTTCGAGTTCAAATACACAAGTAGTCCTAAAATTACTAAATCTATGTTATCCGCTATAGAAAATCTAGATCTTTATAGCATCATCGTAATTGTTCCTGGTACCGCAGACTATCCTTTATCTGACTCTATTCTTGTCAAAGGTCTCAAAACATATCTCTCAAATCCACAACCTACACATCTGGCCTAACTTAACCAGATGCAGGCGGGAGTCATTTAACTTGGCGCGTGACACCTTCAGCAAATAGTAACCTCCGAATTTGAGTATGTGTAATATTTCGCTCATTAAGCCAAGATCTTATCTTTATGAACGGCAATAGAGGCTGTAATTGCTTTATTGCTGCTTTTTGCCTGAATACTGTCTTGAACTTTAACCGCTATATCATCCAGTAATTCGTCTTCTACATTATCATGAAATCCCTGTCCCTTTCCCAATCTTACATATTTAGCAACTGTTTTTCTACATATCATAAAGGATTTAGCAATTTCTCTGTTGCTGCGTCCTTTCATGCTTTGGTATAATACTTCTCGTATTGTTGCCATACTATATATCCTCATAAGAATCTACTTTCATTGTTAGTTAACATAAATGTTAACTAACACCCTTTTGGGCACTTCTAAAGTGGCGGCCCACCTTGGCGCTAGCGTGGGTCATTTAACCTGGCGCATAACAACAACTCAGACATTTCCATTACATTTCCAACGTTACCACTAGTTTTTTGTTGTCAGCACAAGCCTTTTGTACTTCCAGTAACATATTCGAAAGGACAGAGCATATCTTAACGGGTTCACTCCTGTAATTTCCAGGTTTTATCTTACACCCTCTCTCCTTCATGCCTTCAACCAATGGCCGTTTGCCCTTTATCTTAGTATTCTCACCATTCCCATGCACAGGTTCCATCCCAAAGCCGCAAGTAACCATCCTATCATCTACATCAAAACCACCTTCTCCGTAAAACACTTCTTTCTCCATAACTTTTCTAGAGACAACTCCAGATACAACAACACTCTCTTGCCGCGTTTCCATAAATTCCTTAAGAACAACCAATTCTGACAAACCATGAGATCGGATCTTGTCACAATCTAAATGATCCTCTACACCATCCAGACCCTCTATTCGTTTCTCTACATCTCTCAATATCACCGCTTCCTCTAGCATCTTTAGTTCCTTAAGAATCCCTATCCCATCAACGGCCTTGCCTAATAAATTTTTTTCAATCAGGTTGGAAATCTCTTTCCTCGATACCCCAACGTACTTCTTCGTTATATAAGAATCATACAAGTCCTTGTATATTCCTCGATTGTCAGATGACAAAACCAAACTCTTGCTGTTTATATAGGCATTCCCAGTTAACACACCTTTAACCCCATACTTATCTCCATCCAATAAAAACTTCTCGTTCCATATATAGGTCCGAAATTCTTGCTCCTCTCGTTTCTCATCTATAGCACCTTTAACGTGGCACATCATCTTTTTGCTAACATGAACACACAACTCCCCCTTCTTCAGTTCTATGTTCTTCTTTATATTTTCTCTGTCCAGTTCCCTATCTCCAACTCCATATCCTCCTCCCAGTATTTCCAACACAACTTCCTTCTTCACCAACCAAGAAAATACAGCTTTAAACCCATTCCTCGTTTGTTTCTCTCCCATCAAAAACTTACTGCTATTGACTAACCTCGCATACCTCCTCCATTTTTCCATATCTTCCAGGAAAATCGAGACCCATATGTAATCTAATTCTTTCATCACACCTTTACTAACATACCCCTTTATCGGTCTTAGCGCATATTCAAACTCTTCGTTCCATACCGAGACCAGTTCTCTACACTTTTGCTCTCTAACAGAAAAACCTTGTTCGGTGTTATCTATACCCATAGACCTAATCCCATCCACTTCCATGCCAACTTCTTTTAAATCTTCTTCTTGTCTTCTATAAACATTATCAACTTTCTTTCCGTAAGAAGACTCTTTTGTATAGTTATTTCTATTGTTACTATTGATTGGTTTATTTTCGACTAATCGATTAGTTGCTTTTTTACAGGTACTTTTTACTGCCGCTTCCTTTGGGTAAAAAAATATTCCTGTTTTGTTTGTATTTACCGTGTACCACTTCGTATGATTCCATTTCTTCGCATTGACTTTCTTCGACAGGATAAACCCCTTCTCTTCCAATGACCTAAGGATCTTCTTTATCTTATATAAACTAAAACAATGAAATTGCTCCTTCCATTTATCTAACGTGTTATAGATCCACAACCCAGAATCCCCTGCTATCTGACGGCCACATCTGCCTATCCAATATTGTATCTGCGACAAGACTCCCATCTCTTCATATGTAAGTTCCCCACTAAGTAGGTAGGAGTGAGGTGCTTTGGAAAAAACCTTGGTGTGTTGCATTATTTTACCTCTTTTTAATAAAAATCTTTATTAAAAAGCGCTTTCTATGCTTGACCAGTTACTGTTTGCAGAGTATACCTAATAGCGGTCTTTTATACGATCAGTCGTAATGATCATATAAGTCCGACAGTAAATGGTGGCGTAGCTCCTTGGGTAGGGTGCGCCTTCTTTTTTATTTGTCAGAATAGCTTTCGTTTTCTACTAACATTTGTTTTTCTTTCGCCATTTTTTCTCTAGCGGCTTCTATCAGCCATGCACTTCTCTCTGTTAGAGCAAAATTTTTCAAATGTTTGTTTAAGTCATCCAAGAAATCTTTTGGCATTGATATAGCTACTCTTTTTATGTCCTTCTTCAAAACTGCCATAGTAGTATATAAAATAGATAAGGCTGGAGGAGATATTATGTGGGGATTTTGATGTTGTCAACAAGGTTTTTTTATGTGCGTATATTGCGGATGTTTGTGGGGGGTGTTTTAATGTGTGTTTTGGTGACTGGGTCTATTTTAGACCATATAACACTGATATAGGTGTCCTTATTAAGTATTGAAGAGTCCTTGTATTGGTGCATTCTATATAGAAACATTAAGTGTAATGATGGTAACGTTTTAAGCGGCGCCTTGTGTACGTTAAATATATCCGATATATACCGCCCATATATCGGATATATGTTGGAGATATATGTAATATATAAAGAAGTGGGCGTTAGTGTGTATTGATGGGACGTCAGTTAGTATTATATAACGGCCTTTATGACTAAGATTGATTTGGCCATATATTACCTATATGCTGAGTATATGGGCAATATATGGCGGATGTATGATGGATATATGTGGCATATATATGGTGGGTGGTTAGTGTATTGATTAAATGTATAGCTTGCTACCAAGAAGAAAGACGTTAACAGTTGTTGGAAAAAAGAATCCTTCCAGAAGTAAACATAGGATGGCTTTTATATGAATAAGGAGGTATATCGGCCATACTTGCCGCATTTCGTTATTCTGGAGTTGCACTTTCTAAGGTTTCGTCGTATCAGCCAGCTATCTCATAATGCTGTGAGCAGAGGGTTGAGATCAGTACAGTGTATACTGTCGCTAGTTTTGGAAGGATCCAAGCGTCGGATATAGACAGCAACCATGTTTGTTTATAGTAAGGGATGTATATGGGGGTAGTGCTTGCTTGGCTTTGTCGATTTAAAAAGGGTGTGCTCGACTCTATATCCTTTTATCCAAAACCCCTTGACGATATGGGTCAAGCTACTACGAAAGCTACATTACAAATTTGAGTTGTGTAAAGTTCATGGAAACATGGAGTGCTAACTAATATTATATAACCGACTTTATTAATAAATTGGTATATTCGATATATATAAAGGCTCTATATATCGAATATACCGGCAATATATGTTGGATATAGTGCCGGTATATGGTGGGTATATACATCGTATATAAAGTGGTCGTTAGAGTATTGATTGAACATATGATTTGATGCAAGTTAATGTTATACAACAGGACTGTATTAATAGATCGGTTTAACCATATAAGGACTCTATATGCCGAATATATATCAGATATATAGCTGGAATATGATGGGTATATATGTCATATATAAAAGGGGGGACGTCAGTTAGTATTATATAACAGCCTTTATGAATAAGATCGATTTAGCTATATATTGCCTATATGCCAAATATAGGGACGGTATATAGCCGATGTATGATGGATATATATTGCGTATATATGGGGGGGTAATGTATTGATTAAATGTATAGCTTGCTACCAAGAAGAAAGACGTTAACAGTTGTTGGAAAAAAGAATCCTTCAGAAATAAACATAGGTATAATTGTACCCAAAAAGTGGACAGGAAAAATGGACAAGAGAGATATAATTTTCAGTAACCAGTTACTGAGGAACTTATCGTGAGTAAGAAAGCGAAGCAATATAAGTGCGGAAGAAAAAGCAAAGATAGCCCTATTAGCTATAAAAGGGGAGATGACGATTGCACAAATTAGCAGTAAGTACGGGGTACATAGCACACAAATTGCTAATTGAAAGAATCAGGCGTTCTCAAATATGGTTTTTGAGTAATGGGTCTGGTCAATGTAAACCAGACCAAGAAGAATTGGTTAAACAGCTATATGAGCAAATAGGGCAATTGAGTGTAGAAAGGGATTGGTTGAAAAAAATCTACAATGTTTGGATTTGGAGGTTAAACGTACAATGATAGATGCAATGGATAAGACCTTAAGTGTTTCTCAGCAATGTGAATTGCTATTGCTTAATAGGTCTAGTTATTATTATAAACCAAAAGGAGCAGATCGAAGTGATGTGGCAATAATGAGAAGTATTGATGAGACATATACTTGCCACCCATATTATGGAACACGTAGGATGTCCAAGCATCTCCAATCTCAAGGCTATAATATTGGTCGTAAAGCATTAAGGCGTTATTATGGTATGATGGGTCTACAAGCAATATATCCGAAGATGAATTTAAGTAAGAGGAACCAAGCTCACAAAGTGTATCCTTATCTTCTCAATAATGTAGACGTGATAAGGGTAAACCAGGTATGGAGCGCTGACATAACGTACGTCAGGCTTGAAAATGGTTTTGTATATTTGGTAGCGATTATTGATTGGTATAGTCGGTATGTACTGAGTTGGCGCATTTCAATTACCTTAGAATCAGAGTTTTGCGTTTCAGCATTAGAAGAAGCAATAGAGAAATATGGCACGCCAGAAATATTCAATACAGATCAAGGAGCACAGTTTACATCTGAAGATTTTACCTCTACTTTATCGCAGTATAATATCAAAATCAGTGTTTTGACAACGGTCAGTGAGGCCAGATATGCTATCAATGAATACATGAATTTTTATAATGGAAAAAGAATACACCAATCTCTGGGTTGTTCAACTCCAGAAATGGTTTACTTGAAGAAGAAAATTTTAGTGCATTAATCTATGAAAATTTCATCTCTAATTTCTTATTTTCCTGTCTAGACATTTGGGCCCATTATACTTTGGTATAGCAATTTGGAGAATCTAAAACAGGTTCGTAATCTTGGATGGACGTGGGTTGCTGGGCTAAGAAAGAATCAAAAAGTGATCACGAGTTTCGTGCGGAGCTTTAGGTTGCTAATATAGTTTTTATGGACAGAGTAATGGCCTGCTTATTATGCCGGCCCTTAAAAGTTAAAAGAATTAGATAGACAAAAAGAAGGTGTATGCTATCCTAAAAAGAAAGAGTTTTAAGAAGTGGATAACAGAAACCTTAGTCTAAAAGAATTAGTCACACTTAGAATTAAAGCTGTTGAATCTGTAGTTTTACATGGTTTAACCCAAACCAAGGCTTGTAAAGTCTTTGGTTTTTCACCAGCGTCGATGTGTAAATATGTAAAAGAATACAAAGTAAACAAATCTGAGAGTTTTCAATATAAGAAACGCGGAGTGAAGCTTGGGGAGAGATCTAAAATGCACTTGACTCAACAAGAGGAGCTTGTTGCGACCATACTTTCTAAGACACCAGATGAGTTAGGGTTAAATTATACACTATGGAATAGTACAGTTGTAAATGAATACTTATCATCAAAATATTCACTTAATTACAACAGAAGATCGATTAGGAAAATAATGGCTAAATTAGGGTTCTCAGCACAAAAGCCGATAAAGCTGGCTTACCAGAGAGATCCAAAGAAAAGAGCTATGGCTTACGGAGACTTACCCCAAGATTAAAACAAAAGCTATGCAAGAGGGAGCTAGAATTTACTTTGGTGATGAGATGGGTTTGCAATCGAGTGATAACAGAAGCAGGACTTATGGACTGAAAGGAAATAAACCCCTTATTAAAAAAACAGGATCAAGGTTTAAATGCAATATGTTAGCAGCAATAAGCCCGCATGGTTATATGAATTGGATGGTTTTTGAAGATAATTTCACTAGTCTAAAGTTCATTAATTTTTTAGGTAGATTAGTGAGGCAAATTAAGCAAAAGGTGTTCTTGATAATCATAAAGTCCACCATAGCAAAAAAGTTAAAGCTTGTGTTGAAAAGCATAAAGACAAACTAGAGTTGTTTTATCTACCGCCTTATTGTCCAGATTTGAGCCCTCAAGAGTTAGTTAATCAAGATATTAAAGCAAATTCAGGTAATTTTAAGCCGGTCAAATCTATGGATGATCTAACTACAAACCTACGATATTACCTAACTAAAATTCAACTCAATGAGTATAAAATCAGGAATTTCTTTTTGAAACCTCAAGTGAGCTATGCCTCGTGACTTCTTTTTACTTTTAAGGGCCGGCCGTAATATTATTGTCAAAATGTTGTTGATAGACGCGCATATAGTCGATGACACGCGTTTTGAAGCGATAGATCTAAGCTAGCGCCGCCATACATATATATCTGGTATATAGTGAGGATATAGTAAGTATATGCGATCTATTTAGTGTGGATACCGTTATTAAATTAAAGGGTAGTTTTATGAGGTATGAAGCACGAACTAATACTAGATAGTAAATTGATCCATATGATGAACGCAGAATTCTATGTAAAATTTGTACGATTATTATATACCGAATATGTGGCTGATATATGTTAGATATATAGCTGGTATAAAAAGATATAGACAAACACTGATACAACTGGTATATGTTTATTACATTTATATAGTTACCGTATATTAAACCTTATGAGTAAACTCAAAATTATACCAAATCCTTCAAAATTTACTCCAGCAGAAGAAAAATTTATAAAAGGTATAGAGCAAGATAAAGTAATTCGAAAAACAAATCAGAAACTGATTTTTTCAAGTATATTGATCTCTATGCCGGAAGATTTTGTTGACGAACTGAAGGAATATCTGGCTCGTAATCCTACCGAGGGTAGGAGGTCTAATTTTATAGTGAGAGTCGTAGCTGAGTATATTCAAAATAAAAGTCGGTAATACTAGGTGTTTTATAAATTTGAACAATAATCGTATACTGGTTCTTCAATGAGTATTATTACTATAGCTAGTACAAAGGGAGGGGTGGGAAAATCTACTTTCGTTATTAATTTAGCCTCCATTATTTTGAATGAAGGGAAGAACGTCGCTGTTTTGGATGCTGATACCCAAAATAGTGTCAGCAAATGGAACAGGATAAGGGAATTTATGATATCAGAGGGCGCAGCGTTAAAACCGATGTTTGTGGCTAGTGCAAGAGGAGAAACCTTGGTAGAAATAGCTAACGACAAAAGTAAACAGGGGTATACCGTCATTATCGATTGTCCAGGAATAGATGATTCAAATATGAGGGCTGCTCTTTTACGGAGTGAATACGTTATTACACCATGTCCAATTTCTTCTGTAGATTTATGGGAAGTAGAAAGTTTGATGAAGATTATTAAGAACTTACAAGCCATACAAAATAGGAGAATTCCTTTAATTTTAGTTTTCAATAAAGTTCATACCAGACACTATGAAACATCTATATTGGAAGCAAAAGCCTTTTTTACAGAGAATAACATTACTCCAGATTTTATATTGGAAAACAGTATTAGAGATAGGGTAGTGTTTAAGCACTCCATTAGAGATGGGAAAGGTGTTGTCGATTATTATCCATTAGATCAAAAGGCGAAAGGAGAGATGTATAATTGCTATAGAGAGTTGATGGGAATAATAGGTACTTAAGCCATAATGGTACCCTAAAATTGGATAGGGAAATTGAAGAAGAAAGATATGGCCTGTTAACAAGTCGACTGTGAAGAAGAGATGAGAATCAGTATGGCTGGAGCATACGAAGAAAAGAGATGACAAAATAATTGCAAGGAAATATGGTAAAATCAGCCGAAATCTTGCAAAATGATTTTATGGTACCGCGTAATAGTAAGGTTAGAAATCTGGAGTTGCTCTGGACATTAATGGAGGAGTTTATCAACCCGGAACATGAGCTGGTGCAATTATCCGAGAGGATAAAGTGGTCTCAGTTGTGTAGTAGTATTGAAGACTGTTATAAAGCGGACGGAAGGCCTGGATTGAGTATAAGGTTGATGCTTGGATTGCAGCTATTGAAATATATGTACAAATTATCGGATGAGGAGGTATGTGCTCGGTGGTGCGAGAATCCGTATTTTCAATATTTTTGCGGTGAAATATACTTTAGGCATGAATTGCCGATTGATCGGAGTAGTATGACGGTATTTCGGCAAAGGATAGGAGCTGAGAATTTGGAGAAGGCTTTGCAGGAGAGCCTGAGTGTAGCGTATGAGGTTGGGGCACTTGATCCTAAGGCTGTTGATAAGGTTATTGTGGATACGACGGTGCAGTCGAAAGCGGTTGTGTTTCCGACGGATGGGAAGTTGTTATACAGGGCGATAGAGCATCTTGGGGAGGTTGCGGCAGAACAGAATATTGTGTTGAGGCAATCGTATATCAGGGTTGCGAAACGTAGGCATCACGAGAGTTTGAGATATAGGCACGCAAAGCAGCACAACCGAGCTAAGAGGTGCGAGAAGAAGCTGAAGACTTGGTGTGGTCGGATAATACGCGATATCGAGCGGAAGATGCCGAAGGAAGCGAGTGGAAAGTTGTATGACGTGTTGCACAAAGCGAAGCGAATCCTAGCTCAGACGCATGCGATAAGAGATGTTGTTCCATCAAAAGAAAGGATTTATTCCTGGCACATGCCAGAAGTCGAGTGCATATCGAAGGGCAAGGTCGATAAGCCGTATGAATTTGGTTGTAAGGTCAGTGTCGCAACAAATTTGGTAGCATCTGCTGGAGGACATTTTATCCTGCATATAAGTGCTTTGCACGGCAATCCATATGATGGACATACCCTGAAAGGCGCGATTGAGGGTATCAAAAATATTTGCCAAAAAGAACCGAAACGAATATACGTGGACCTCGGATATAAGGGGCATAATTATGATGAGGGTAAACATAAAGTGTTCAAGTCTCATCAAAAACGCGGTGTAACAGCCCAAATCAAACGAGAGCTGCGCAGCAGAAGCCTCATTGAACCGATCATCGGGCACTTGAAGGAAGATTCTATGCTGGGACGTAATCGTCTCAAAGGTAGGGTGGGCGATAGAGTCAATGCAATACTGACCCCATGTGCGTTCAACTTCAGGCAAATACTGGCTTTCATCCGAAGGCTTTGTCGTTTTTTTATCGCACTTTTTCTCTCATCGCACAATACGAATCCATTAAACGACACGGGTCATTACGAACATCAACCAAAGTTATTTCTTCCTATACTCGCAGCATAACTTTCATTTATCATTTTTTCACAGCCGACAGGATAGCTTCAGCGGTGGCAACGTTATTTGAAATATTTCATAATTTTGCTGACAACACTGTTGTCGTGTTAACTTTGTTGTGATTTTGGAAGAATTGCCTCAAAGAGCTTTTGACTTCGGATATGCTCGGTTCCGAAAGCTTGTTTGTGTAGATCATAGTAATAGTTGAAGATCAATATATCGTGTAGTTTTAATGCGGTGATAGCAATTTTATAATACAAGTTACTAAGGTGATCCACCTCTTTCGTTTCATATATTTCGTCAAATATCTCTGCTGCTTTAATGTAGTTTTCCATTGCTTTATCGAAGTGAAGGGTTTGGAAATATATGTCTCCTTTTATATCGTAAGCGATGCCCAAATTATAATTTATACGGTTCGCGTCTATAGTGAGTTGAATGCTTTGTTTGATGTATTGCAGAGATTCCTTTGTATTATTGAGTTTTAGAGTAATCAGTGCTAGTACATTTAATGTGTTTGCCCCCATTTCATGTCTAGTAGTGGGGTTGGTTTTTATGGAGTTATATGTAGTTTTGACTATTGATAAAGCTTCACTAGGCTTATCTAGTTTACAAAGGATTTCTGCTTTTAATGCTAGAGATGGGGCAATCACATAATCTATGAGTAGGCGTTCTTCTTGTATGCTTTTATTAATATTTTCTAGTGCTTCTTTATATAATCCTGATTCCATTTGTATTTTTGCTTTTACAAAATAAAACAGATCTTTACTCGAAGAAATATCACCTAATTTTTCGCTCATAAGCTTTATATATTTTTGTGCGTCAGCCAAATGTCCAGTGTAAATTTTAGTTTGAGATAGCTTAGAGTAAGCTTCAGTTATGAAGTCAATATAATGTTTTTCGTCTCCATGTAATACTCCTAATACTTTTTCCACATTCCTTAAAGATGTCTGAAAATCGTTTTTAGCATAGTTATAGTATTCTCCTCTCAATAGATAATAATTTGCATACATTTCCCGATCATTTAGTGTTTTGAAAAAAGAAAATTCCTTGGTTGCGAGCCATTTATCTATTTCTACTATGATAGATGCAGATTTTGCATAGTTAAGTTGGAATTGATAAAGTCCTAGCAGATGAATTTTAAACCGAATAGAATTGGTCTTTGAGATGTTATATTCAGCAAGTGTGTTATTAAGGGCTTCGAAATTTTCCAAAAGTAGGGGGTATTTACTACACAGTACACTCCATGCTTGCCAATCATATGATACAGAGATCCAAGAATTTATTTTTTGGAGAATTCTTTCCAATGTTTGAGTAACTTCATTCTTATCAAGATCTTTCAAGGATTGTTGTAAAAATCCATGCATTTCAAACATGACTGCATCGCTATCATTGCCTGGGTTCATATGTTGTATGGCCTCAATAATTGAATAGTTTGTCAACTCCACGACAGAGTCGGTGAAGTTTAGGAGAGTACAATGTGATTTGTCAAGTTCGCAGAGCTTATACAATAGATTTTTAGATAAACTATGGTTATCTAAAAGGACCACAATTCTTAACAAGTTTTTTGCATCTGGGCTCAAGCGTTCTAATACAAGTTTGGAAAAATGATTGATGCTATTTTGTGGTAGCGTCTGCACTAAATTTAAGGTTTTGTAATCCTCCATGTTTAAAAATTTATTAGTTTTGAAGAGTGTCCCCACTTTAACTATGGATAGTGGGTAGTCGCTTAAAGTATTTGCTATGTGGTTGAGATCTAGTTTTTGCATCAGATCATATGATATGATTGACTGTAGTAAGTTCAAAGACTCTGCGCGGTTGAGCTTCTTGATATCAATTATGTTGAAAAGATCTTGTTTTTCTTGGGCGGTAACGAGAATATTACACTTTTCGGAACCTATTGGTGTGAACTGAATATAATTATGCAGGGTGTTATTCTCTCCTACAGCGAGATTGTCATATACAATGAGCCAACTAGATTCATTTTTAAGAAAGTCCATTACTTTGTCTGTGACCTTGTTGAGATCTGTATTTATAGCGCATTTTGGAGTACGTTTTGCGCATATTTTAGTGTTGATTTCCTGTGCTAATCTTTGGAATTGAGTGGCAAGATCATGATGATAGTCAAAAAACCATATGATTTTATAATCATTTTGATGAATCATAGCAAATTTTCTGGCTATTTGTGATTTACCTATGCCAGCGATTCCAACTAATGATGCCACTATTTCACCTCTATTGTAGTAATTTTCGAGTGCTTTGAGTGCTTCATTGCGTCCACTAAAATATGGTACACTTGGTATAAGATTTGAAATATTATTCGTGGATGCGTGTGTGCTAGTTACATTAAAGCATGTTACTAACATAATGGTTAGGTTGATTGCTAGAAGTGGTTTTAATATCATCGGGGATATTGGTAGTAAATATTATAGAACTGAGACATGTAGAGGGAATATTCGTAAAATGCAAAATAATTTATGCGCGGTATATTAGGTTATGAATGGTAATTTATATGGTAGAATTTTTTATGCGACTAATGTGCTGGTTTTGGGATATTTCATCTTGTTCATTCTATTTAGTGTGGATCGTGTTCAGAAGATAGGCGGGGATGTGGCTCGTGCATATCGTGAGATCGATATTCAATATAACGAAATTTTAGATAGATACAGTAAGGTTGGTGCATTTATTTTAAAGGGCAGGGGCATGAAGAACATTAAGTATTTTAATGCGATTGGTAAAATACGGTATAATTTGTCAGCTATCAAAGATTTTCAAATTATTAAATGCATTAGCGATGAGATGTGTAAGGATAAGAGGGCTCTTAGTGGTAATGTTGTAGTTATTAGTAGCTGCCATAATAAAGAATGCATAACTGTGTCAATCGGTAAAGGAAGGGTTTATGAGATGATACCGGTTCATCACTACTTTAGTGATGCTGGAAGTTTATTGGTAGAGGGGTCATCAAAACTTAAGATGTGTATTGTGCTTTTTATACAGCAGTATAGGAATTTGGTTTTACTAACATTAGTGGGATTATTGCATTGGTATTTGGTGCAGTCTTTAGTTCTTTTCTGGAAGAAGAGGGCGTTAAAAAGGACTCATTATCTAACGTTGTCGATGTTGAATAAAAGTCAGGAAGAGTTGGCGATACAAAAGAAGAACTGCAGGGATTTATATCACAGTATGCCTTTTATGCAAGAAACGGTTAGTCAATATTTTGTGCATTATGTTCCTGCGTTAGTCACTCGAGAGCTTATTCTGGTCGAAATAGATTTGGTTGAAGTATTATCAAAGATCGAAGGATTCGTTAATTATCAGGTGATGAAAAAAAATCTAGAAATTAAATTTGGGTACATGACTCCAATTAATAAGTTTAAATCGGATGAAGAAATAATATTTTTAATACTACTAAATTTAGTGTTCAAGGCGGTTTATAGATCTAAGGGGTCTTCTCAAATTAATGTGGAAATCTCACAGATAATGGATCGCACAAAGATAAAAATATTTGATACCGGTTATGTTTATGAAAGTCTTCCAGCGATTGAGTTACAAATGCATGAACTACCTAAGGTTATTTTGAATAAGCTTGGCGAGAAGGTGAGGGTAGACATCAAAGAAATCCACGGCCAGGAAATTAACATTATAGAGACGAGCTTACTTCATATCAATGGTGATGATGGTAAAGTGATCAAGCTCCATTGAGTTGTGCAGATTGAGGTGTAAGTTAACATATTATTTATCAGGATTGAGCATTAAGACACTATTTATAAACCAATCAGCGAAGTCTTTGTCGAAAGCACCTTTTGTGAGAGAAAAAGTGTATATTTCATAGATGGCTTTGAAGAATTTATCCATATGAAGGGTGGATTTTTTTTCGAGTTTTGAGGCCTCTAATAAGTAGAGGATAAGTTCATGTAGTATATCTTCTCTTGTGATTCTTATTGAATAAGTTGGATATTTGGGGTCTTGTCTGCCGACTAATTCATCGATACTGACGTCTAATACTGCGGCAATTTTAGCTATAGATTCTATGCCTGGGCTTTTTGATTTATCGTGTAAGAAGTTACTGATGAAATTTTTATGCAATCCAGCGTCTCTTTCTACCTTACGCATAGATACGCCTTTTTGTTTAGCTAGGCTGAGTAAATTTACTTTTAATTGATTTTGCATAGATGTAACTGGAAGTATTTGTATTGACATAATGCCATATATATACTATCGTAATGTCGATGTGCCAAAACCAACCTTTAGGCTGAATATTATTATGATACTATTATGTCCAGAAAAGTAAGAAATATCAAGAAGCGAATTGAGCTGGAGTGTGCATTGGATTTTGGAGTGATGATGCATGATGTAGGGGTTTTGAAGATAGAACAGGGTATATTATATTTAGAGGATCCTAAAGGTATTATGACGGAGTTGACGATGAGAGAGGCCGATGGAATAAAGAATATATGGTTATCTCACTTTAAGGAATGCCATTCCATACAATGTTTAAAGAGAGGTTCAGAATGATTGAGTTTATTCAAGGTTTGTTGATGCAAGGTTTCTTGCGGGAGTATAAATGGAGGCATGGAAAGCCAATGAGCCGTTCGTTGTTGCTCTATATATCGTTAGCATGTTTTGTGGTTGCTTGGATATTGTATCCGGACGTGAGTTTTGCCGAGATAGCTGAGATAGGAGATTTGAAGAGTTTAGCTAAGGTAGTACAGGATGATATTCATGGTTATGGAATACCAATTATATTGAATATAGCTGGCATTGGAGTCGCTGGTTTTGCGTTAATTACGCAAAGATGGCAGATACTAATATTGGGGGGTATGTATTTGATATTTGTTAATGTGTTTTTTGGGTTTGTTAAGGGTAAATTTGGTATTAAATAATGTACGATAGGAATGTTATTTTAAGATATTTAGACAATCCTACTAGGATTGCATTTTGGACTATAGACGAGATGGCAGCACTATTTGTGCCCAGTATGTTTGGGTGTATATTTCAGTTTGTTGGGATTGGTGTTTTGATGAGTGTAGGTACTTATTTAGGACTGAAGTATTTGAAGCAGAGTTTTGGTGGTGGGGTATTAAGGCATGCGATGTATTGGTATTTACCCGGTATGCATAAGGTAATGAGGATTAGGATATTATCTTATGTTAGGGAATATGTGGGGTAGTATGTGGTACCGTATTTTTTCACAAAATCTAGCAGGTTTGGTCAAGCAGAGGAATGGCTTTTTGGTGATTAGCGTAGGGTTATCGCTGTGCAATTTTCTTCTTGTAGGATTATTTTTTGCCAAAAAAGAACGGATCATAATTGTTCCTGCATATTTAAAGCAAAGTTTTTGGAATGAAGGTAGTTTGGTTTCGAGGTCATATATTGAAGAGATGAGCATGTTTTTTGCAAATTTGATGCTAAATACTACTCCAGATAGTCATAAATATAGAAGGGATGTGATTTTACGCTATGTTGCTCCAGAAGGTTATCATAATATAGAAAAGAAACTAATAGAAGAGGAGGATTTGATGAGCAAGAATGCAGTTACAACACAATTCATGCCCAAAGAAATCAAAGTAGATATAGATCGGTTAGAATCTAGCATTATTGGGACGTTAACGAGATATATAGCTGGTGATAGGGTGGGGCAGACTAAGGAGTGTTATCATTTAAAATTTGGTTATAGTGGTGGAATTTTTATGCTACAGAAGTTTGAAAGTAAACCAGTGGTTCAATAATGAGGAAAGCTTGGATTTTTATTTTATTGATGATGATTTCGACTACTCCGGCATATGCTGGAGTACAGAAGTATAAACTTGATGGTGAACATAGGATTGAGGGGATCATTTCGAAAGAAGAGCAGAATCGTATTATGATCGAAGGAGATAGGATTAGCGAGGTTATAGGTTTAGGAGAAGAGTTTGTGGTCGAAACGGAAGAAACGAAAGGGCAAGTTTTTCTCAAGGTACAAGAGCAAGTAACCAGTCCGGCTATTTTTAGCGTGATTACTGAAGATGGTAAGGTTCAAGATTTTAAGCTGAGTGTTGATGCTAAGGTTGAAGGTCAGGTAATTGTCGTTAAGAGTGAGGATGTAGAGCTCAAAGGTTCTAAACATTTGATACATGAAGAAGTGGTAGAGGTGATCAAGCATGTTTTCCATACTGGGGATGAATTGCATCAGAAGAGTTTTGCTATTGCTGAGCTGAGCGTAAAGCCTTTAGCAGTGAGAAAATCTGGAAAGTATACAGTAGAGGTTTTTGTTGTACGTAACCAGTCAACTGCTGGAATGAAACTTCAAGAGCAAATGTTTTATGATAATGGAGCAATACTTGCTATTGGTGTAGAGGATTTAGATTTAATGCCGATGCAGGAGACGAAGATGTATAGGGTATGTTTAGGAAGATCTTGAGCCGTTTAGAAGTGAAGCATAGGCAGATTATCATGGCTGGTATTCTCTCTAGTGCCGTGACTGTAGCGATATTGGTAATTGTTATGCATGCAACGAATTCTTCGATTGATGAGAAAGAGGTACCAAATCGACATATGACAGAGAGCAATATAGAGAGTGTTGGTAGTAAAGTGGATTCGGAGGAGATCTGGAGATATAAGATGAAAGAGAAACAAAAGGATGTTGAAGATCAATTATCTAAGATACAGACAGATCTTGTGGAGGCAATGAAGCCACGGGAAAAGGCTCAATCTCCGGAGGTTGATTATAGTAAGTTAAAATCTGATGTGGAATTTTTGAAGGAATCTTTTTTAAGTTACAAGCAAGAATCTGCGGCGGAAAATATCACTGTTGATGGAGAAAATGTTTCTAAAAGCATAAGGAAGATCAAATTAGTTCTGAAGGATAGAGAAGTTGATTTGGTTAAGAATATAGAGGATACCATACCTGCTGGTGCATTTGCTAAGGCGGTTTTGCTCAGTGGGGTTGATGCTTCTACTGCGGTGAGTGCGCAAGGAGATCCGAAACCCTTGCTTATTAGATTAATTGATGCTGGGACTTTACCAAGGAAATTTGCTAGTGATTTAAAGGACTGCCATATTGTAGCTAGTGGATATGGAGACATTAGTAGTGAGAGGGTATTTGCCCGACTTGAGAAGCTGACTTGTATAGAGAGAGGGACAGAGGAGATTATTGAGACTGAGGTTGCTGGGTACATTGCTGGGGAAGATGGAAGAGCTGGTATTAAAGGAATTGTTGTTGAGAAGGGCAGGGGGTATTTAGCTAAAAGCGTAATAGGGGGTATTCTGCAGGGTCTCTCTAGTGTAATGGTTCCAGATACGAGTGTTGATATGACTGCTGTTGGAACCGTTATCCCGCCAAGGACGTATAGTCAGAAATTTCAGCAAGGAGGTATGACGGGGCTGTCTGGTAGTATGGACAGACTTTCTAAATACTATATTGATCGAGCTGAGAGCATTTCGCCTATAATACAGGTTGCGAGTGGAAGGGTTATGGATGTTGTGTTCACGGAGGGTACAGGGATTGGAACTAAACGAGTTAAGAAGATTTTGGAGGAAAAACGCATTAATCAAGGTACGAAGGATGAACATCAGTAGTATTTCTGTATTGTTTTTGATGTTTTTGATGGGTGGTTGCGCGGTTCATCAATCTGGAATTGATTGTCCTCCAGGCAATGGAGCTCGGTGCAGATCTATATCTGAGGTAAATGGAATGGTAGATATTGGAGAGAGGGTAGAGATGGCGCCAATTGCCCATTTGAATACTGCATTTGTGAATAGAAAAGAAGAGGTTGAGGTTCGGAGGATTCCAGAAAAGACCATGAGGGTGTGGATGAATGGTTTTACGGATGATAAGGGAGATTATATACAAAGTACTTACGTATATACTGTGTTAGAGCCGGGTAGATGGGATGCTTGATAAGATGTTAGAGAAGATCACATCTGTATTTGGGGAAACGAGTGATTATGGTGTTTCTTTAGAGAAAAGTGGAGCACTTAAGAAAGCTAGGGAATTTTTAAGATGGCATCATTTAAGCGATTTGTTGCCTTATGAGTCTTATGATGAAGAGAATGGAGTTTTTATTAATTATAACGGATATGCGGGTTTTGTTTTTGAAGTTGGTCTTTATTTAGGTAGTGAGGAGTCATTAGAGAATGAATTATCAGCATTATTTAAGAATATTCTTCCAAATGGTAGTAGTATACAATTTTTGTTTTCAGCAAGTGACAAGATTTCTCATATTTTGGATTATTGGCGGGACAATAAAGCTAAGATAAGCGATGTTGTGGAAGAGATGCTGGATACACGAGTTGAGTTTTTTAAGAATTTAGGTACCGCCAATACTTTTAGAATAAGGGATTTTAGGGGCATAGTATCTGTATCTTTTGAGGTGGGTCGGCAGGTAAATTTGTCTAAAGTAAAGGAGTTAAAAACGCAAATTAAGTCTGTATTCGAAACTAGAGGGCAAAAAACTAGGGAGTTAGATGCAAAAGAGCTGATTAATTTTCTTGGTGATATTCTTAATTTGAATCATAGCAGTAGAGAGTGGAATAAGTATCAGAGTCTAAGCTCTCAGATTGTAGATAAAGGCAATTTTTATACTTTAAATGAGGATAGTCTATGTTTAGAGGAAAAGGAGTTCAGATTTTTAAGTATATCTAGATATCCGCAATTTTGGTCATTTGGGAAGATGCAGGAGATTATTGGAGATAGTTTAAATGATTATTTAAAGATACCGTGTCCATTTTTGATTTCGTATGGAGTGCATATAGAGCCAAGTAAGTTCAAAAAGACCAAAATGCTAGCTAAAGCATCAAGGGTAGAGTGGCAAGCTAATACTCCACTTGGTAAATGGATACCGGCGATCAGAAGAGAGGCTGAAGAGTGGGGTTTTGTTAGAGAGCAGTTGGAGAAGAATGAACGACTTGTAAAGACACATTTTCAAGTGATGTTGATGGGGAAATCTACAACTGAGGCAGAGCAGGTAGTTAAAAGCCTGTATAGATCGAAGGGTTGGGAATTGGAAAGGGATAGGTTTGTCATCATGTCGTCTTTAATTAGCATGTTGCCTATGAGTTGGGGTTTTGGCATGTATAATGATATGAGTTATTTAAAAAAGACAAAAACAACTTTATCGCATGAACCGATTAATTTATTGCCGCTTCAAGGTGAATTCAAAGGTACGATGACACCAGGACTTTTACTAACTGGTAGATTAGGTCAATTATTTTATTGGTATCCATTTGATGAAGGGATGGGGAACACAAATTATAATGTTTCGATTGTTGGGAGGTCTGGTAGTGGCAAATCTGTGTTTATGCAGGAATTGGCGTCTAGTATTTTAAGCCAAAATGGACGAGTTTATGTATTGGATGTTGGGCGTAGTTTTGAGAAGCAAGTAAAGCTATTTGATGGGCAGTTTTTAGAATTTAGTACAAAAACGGATCTATGTTTAAATCCGTTTACCAACATAGATAGTTCTAACCCGGAAAGGGTGCAGGATTCGTTGTCTGTATTGAAACCAATTATTGCGATGATGGCGGCTCCAAAGGCCGGTACTACGGACTATGAAGATTCACTTTTATCTAAATGTTTGAATGAGATATGGAATAAGCTTGGGAAAGATGCTGGTATTTCGGATATAGCGGAATGGTTTTTAGGACAAGAAATAGATCAAGAAACATGTATAAAGCTCGGCACGATGCTTTTTCCATATACGCGTTCAGGGCCATATGGTCGGTTTTTTAATGGCAAAGCTAACATAGATTTCAACTCAAACTTCTTTGTGATAGAGCTTGAAGAATTAAAATCGAGACCGGACCTACAGTCAGTTGTGGTGCAGATTATAATGCTACTAATTACGAATCATGTGATTTTAGGAGGTCGGAAAGTTCATAGTGGATTGATGTTTGATGAAGCTTGGGATGTTTTAAAAGGAGGGCAAAGTGGTGAATTTATTGAAAGGTTAGCTAGAACATTAAGAAAGTACAAGGGGGCCTTGATTGTGGGGACGCAAACATTAAATGACTTTTATTCAAGCAGCGCTGCTGAAGCTGCATTTATGAACAGTGATTGGTTATGTATGTTCTCGCAAAAGGCTGAGTCAATTGCGTTGTTACTAAAAGCTGACAAATTTAGGATAGATCCATATACGCAAAAAGTTTTAAACTCCATTAATACAAAGCCCGGAGAATATGCGGAAATGATGATTATGGGCCCAAATGGTAGCAGTGTTGGACGGTTATTGCTGGATCCGTTTTCTAGGGTGCTATATTCGACTAAAGCTGAGGAATATTCGAGGATAAAAGAACTAGAAGGGATTGGCTATACTTTAAATGCTGCGGTAACCCAAGTGGCAAGGGAGCGATATGGCGCTGTTTAGAGTGATGAGCCTTACGAGCATTATGTTGATTTTTTCTCAAACTGTATATGGATCGGGAGTAGTTGGTAAAGTTTGGGATATTGAAGAAAAAGATCCAATACAACTGATCAATGCAACACTTTTGTCTATGGAAAGAACTGGAGAATTAGAAGAACATAATCAAGAGATAAAACGTAGAGTAAAAGAGAGTATTGAAAGGCCGATTTCTCTAGGTATTCCAAAAGCTATAGAGAATTTTGAGTATTTCTATGATCCAAGTATTACCATAGCTGAGGATTTAAAGGGTTATGATGGACGGATCATTCATGAAGTAGGGACTAAGGTTAATCCATTGGATTATGTGACACTTCCATATGAAGTATTATTTTTTGATGGAGATGATAGTGAACAATTACAATGGGCGTTAGATTACTCTGAAGCGGCTAACATTAAACCGAAGCTAGTTTTGGCCGGCGGCTCTCCTGTTTTACTGGAGGAGCGTATTGGGAAAGACTTTTACTTTGATCAAGCCGGATTAATCACCGCGCAACTGGGCATTACACACATCCCGGCAATCATGATGCAAAAGGAAGATATGTTATCAATCAAAGAAATTAAGTTAAGCTAATGCTTGAGAAATACAGCAATAATAATACCTATCAGAAGTGGAAGTATCCATCTAAGGATATCGTATTTAACTTCAAGCATTTGTTCACGAGTAGCAAATTTAGTCATTGCTTGCTGAAGGAATGCTGCGTTAGAAGATATTTCTTGTTGAAGGAGTGCTGTATTAGAGGCAGCTTCTTGTCTGATAGCAAGTATGTCTTGCTGCATTACAGCGATGTCTTGTTTAACCCCATTAAGGTCTTGTTTAACCTCATTAAGGTCTTGTCTGATAGAAGCGACTTCTCGTTCCACATTTGTAAGCTGTTCTTTTGTGGCGACCTTAGAGAGGTCATATTCTCTAGAATCAATAATTGTAAGAACAATACTCTCAGCTTCTTTTTCTTGCAGACCAGCTTCACACAGCCGCTTTACAGCGCCATATGTATCAAAATTAATATACTGGTTAGAAGGTCCTTTTTTATATGGCTCTTTCATTGGGTCAAGCTATTAATGCTCTCGACATGTCTACTGTATACCATATTTACACAAAAAGCACAAGCAGAAACTTGTGTTGGGAAATTTGTTAATCCGATTACTGATATATGTTGGGGTTGTGTATTTCCGATAAAGATAGGGAATATTCCGCTTTATTCTGGCGGTAGGGAAGATACACAAAATCCTGGTAATGTTGTATGCGTTTGTCCAAAGGTGGTTGCCGGTTTAACGGTTCCAGTACCTGGATTACCGATGAGTTTTTGGGAACCTGCGAGATTAGCTGATGTTACACGGACTCCATATTGTATGGTAAGTCTTGGGGGATTTGAAGTATTAAATAGTGCTAAAAAGCACGGAACGGTTGCTCGTAAAAGCAATAACGAAGCATTGAAGCATAGTTTTTATCATGTGCATTGGTATATTTATCCGATTGTTTATTGGCTAGAGCTTTTGGTGGACTTTGTATGTTTAGAGCGAGCATCTGTAGATGTACTATATCTGAGTGAATTTGATCCTATGTGGAATAACGATGAGTTAAATGCGATATTGAATCCAGAAGCTGTTCTTTTTGGTAATCATTTAGCGCAAATATCCTGTGCTGCAGATTGCATGTCATCTACTACGGGTTTTTCGAGAGAGGAGTTATTTTGGTGTTCTGGATGTAATGGTAGTTTGTATCCATTTGGTGGATTTATAGAATCTCATGTTGGAGGTGTTCAGGCGAGTAGTTTGATAGTTGAGCGGACCATTGCGAGACTGCATAGGGTTGGCCTTGCATGGGACACTGTGAGTGATGTTTGTAAAAAGAAGTTAGCTATAAAGGTGAAGAAGAATCAGTATAAATTACAAATGACGTTTCCAAAGCCGAATGCGAAGGGGAAGGACAGCTGTAATCCGTTTGGTAGAGGGAGTGCGATTTGGGGAAAGGGAAGAGAAATTCCAGGTAATGGTGAGGATTTTGGATACCTAATTTGGAGGAAGAAGTATTGCTGCGTATTGTAATATGAAGGTATTTTTGATGTTTTTATTGGTTTTTGCCAGTAATGCTTACGCTTTTGATAAAAAGATCGAGCGGTATAGAGAAGAAGCGAAAACCTTACAAAATGACGCTGTAGAAAAGGTTACAGGATTTCAAAATGAAGTCGTGATGGAGAAGGATGATTTAACGAAAGATGGGACTCGTAGACTGGTTTTTGTATCTTTTTCTATGCCTGATGGGGTTTTAGAAAATATTATTGGTCGTGCTAAGGTATATGGATTTAGTCCTGTTCTCAGAGGATTTAAGGATAATAGCTATATTAAAACAGTACAGGCATTGCAGGGCATCATAGAGAAGACTGGTTATGGTGTGGTGATTGATCCGGAGGTTTTTAGGGAATTTGCAGTTACAGTTGTTCCAACGTTTGTGATAGTTAAAGGTGGAAAGATTACTAAGTTATCTGGAAATGTAAGTTTTGAGTATGTGCTTGAGAAATGAGGGGGGTATTATGTTTTGTGGCTTTGATGTTTATTGGTGCTGAAGTGGTAGCAGAGGATTTTATGGAAGATTTCAAGAGGGAGGCTCAGGGGTACATAGATCACACTTCTAATCCTCGTCTTATAGATGAAGTGAAGAATGTGCCCAATTATACTGAATCTCCTAAGGAGTCTAGTCTTGATGCTAGTTCATTACGTGCATTAGCGGACGACAAAGTAAAAGGTGTAGGGGTTGAAGAGCCTGCCGAAAGGGAGGCAATAAATGGAGCGAAATCGTCATATATGCAAAATCCTCATAGGTCAAAGTATACTGCTAAAACACTTGAGAATAAGGATTTTATAAAAAAGAGTGATTCTATAACAGAAAACCCCATTTCTGGACTTAATGCTTCTGCGGAGTCTGGATGTAGAGTAGCGGATAAAGAGACTTCTGGGGAAAATGTGAGGTTTGAGGAATATTATGTGGATGTTATGGATACGAGACTTAAAGAGGAGGAACATATTTGTGAAGAAGATGAAGATAAGTTGTTTTATTGTACAAGAAGTTTGAAAGTTGAGGGATGTCAGGAACAGTATTCATGTCCATTTGGGAGTGATCAAGGAGGGTTATTTACAGAGGCAAGTAATAGGGAGTTAATACATGTCAGTGGTGGCTTAGGGCTTAAGTATCAGGGCAGCATTTTGGAATTGGGGAATGAGAGACATTGGACATACGATGCTGGGGAAAATGGTTGTGCTATACGAGAATTTACAGCGAAGTTTTACATTAAGGATTTAAGTAAGATATCTGTTTTTAAGGTTTTAGAGGTATTTGAGAACAATCTCTTAAATATCGAAATCAATGGAAGGAATGTATATAACGGTCTTGGCGGTACTACTTTATATTTAGGTGGAGGAGGTGGTATGGGCCAAATTGTTTATGCTGGTAATGGTAGACAAGGCACTTGTGGGATCAATGCTGGTCATATGCATTGGAAATCGCATTATTACGATGTTTTAGCTAATGGGATATTAAAGGAAGGGGAGAATTATATGAATATCAAGCTTGTTTATCATTGGTATGGTCATGCTGGTGTAAAAATAGAAGCGAAACAGTATTGTTGTAAGAAGTTTGGTGAAGAGAAATGGGAGACGGATTGTCCGGTAAATTAGTTTTTGTAATATTGCTGATGTGGTTTGTGCATGGAAGTGTCTGGGCGGGTCAATGCGTTAGAGTTGCTAGGGATTGCATTGAGCCTGGTGGAGAGAGGGTTGTGGATGGTGGAAGGGTGTACAAGGACTGTTGGAGATATAAGGATGCTTATAAGTGTAGTGGGTATGGGCAAAACAACTGCGGAGAATATAAAGATAGTGCATTTTGTATGCCGACAAACTCTGAATGTAGTGTCAATGTGGGTTCTTGGTGTGTTGCTCAAAAGCATGTGTATAAATGCGAAGAGGAAGAAAAGTATGTTAGGCGAGAAAAACGTGTACGTTATCCTACTTTTACGAAAAGTAACGATATGGAGAGGCAGGGGATTAAATGTAATGATGCGATTAGATGTGTTGATGGAAAATGTTTTGACTCAAGTTATGAGGCCAATGATGAGATGGGGAATGCTGTATCGATGATGAGTACATTGAAGGAAATGCAAGGAGATTATCAGCAATATATGTCTGTGTTTAAGGGTGAGGCGAAGGAATGTAGGAGGAAATCATTTGGGTTGAATGATTGTTGTAGACCGGATTCTGGTTCATTTGTGAGGGATATAGGATTATCGAGTTGTGATGGAGATGAGAAAGCATTAATGGAGAAGATAAAGAATAACCAATGTTATTTTGTTGGGAATTATACAACGAAAATGGTTTTTGATCTTCTTAGGAAGCATAAGGTGTATGTTTATTGTTGTTTTGCATCACGTTTAGCGAAAGAGATTAATGAGCAAGGTAGAAGGCTTATATCCAAGAGTTGGGGTACACCTCAAAACCCCGATTGTAGTGGGTTTAGTCTAGAGGAACTTGAGGGTACGGATTTTTCGAAGATTGATTTTAGTTTTATGGGAGAAGAGGTTAATAAAAGTGCATTATGGAGCAAGATGGGTGAGATGAGTAAGGCTTTGGAACATACTCAGATTTTAATGGAAGGGGAGGTTAATACGATTAAGAATGATGTTATTTCTAGTGCATCGAATACGGAAGCTGATATTGCTGAATCTATAGATGATGCTCAGTTATTTGAGGATAAAATGAATGAGGTACATAACTCTCTTGCTACGCAAAAGAAACCGATTGGTCGGGATAAAACGAGAGATTTGGGCGGTGCATCTGAGAAGGATTATAACTCTGGTGATGTAGAAAGGGATGAAGAGGGGTTGATGTAATGGTTAAGATCCAAATATATATGTCTGAAGCGGTTAACGGAATGATGGACAAGATAGCAAAGAAGAGGGGTATTTTGAAAAGTCAGCTTTTGAGAATAGCAGTAGAAGATTTTTTGCGGAAGTATGGTTTTAAGAATTTAGATGAGGCATTTGGTATATGGAAAGGATATGACCTTAATTTAGAAGGTATGCGGCATGAATGGGAAAGGTAATTTTCTCTATGACAGTATGAATTCTTGCTATGTGAAGTATTATAAAGACATAGAACCGGCTTATAAGAAAGGGTAGATGAGGGTTTCCATGATATTATGTTTATTAATTTATCCCTATAATGCGGATGCTGGATTTTTTGAACAAAAGTCTAGAGGATGGCATTGGTATGAGGATGGCAGAAAAGAAATTGAGGGGAAAGATATAGCCCCTACGGATCAGGTTGAGGAGATAAGGAGGGATGTAGAGGCTAAATTACATACTGCTTTAATTACCCCAACGGAGGATAATGTAGTGAATTATATCAAGGCTCAGCGGGCTATAGAGGATAGGAGTGAGAAATTTGCGAATGTTTGGCAGAGAGTTGTATATACGAATCCTCAACTTGATATTACGACGAAGTATCCAGTATCGAGTAATGCATTACAGATTTTTAGGGCTGATGAGCTTGTTAAGAAGAGAGAAAAGATCAAGCGAATATCTCGAGAATATGGGTTGATGTTTTTCTTTAGAGGGGATTGTGCGTATTGTAAGGGATTTACGCCTGTGGTATTGGAGTTTGCTGCGAAATATAACTGGTATTTGATGCCGGTTCAGATAGGGGATGTTCCATTAGAGGAAATTAAAGACGCAAAGCAGGATAATAGTATAGCGGCAACGCTTGGGATATTGCATGTTCCGGCATTAGTAGCTGTGCACCCAAAAACCAAACGTGTTATACCCCTTGCATATGGTTATATTAGTGATGGAGAGATTGAAGATAGAGTTAACGTTTTACTTGGAGACGATGGATGAGATTTTGTCTTTTGTTATTGGTGGCAGTGTCACTTTCTTCTTCTTTAGCTCATGCGGACATTGCGAGTGATATGGAGCGTATGTTTTCGTCATTTAGTGGAGGATCTAATTATACGAGTGGTGGCGCATATCAGACGCAACGAGGGGGGTATTATACAGGAGGTAGTGTATATGCTAGAGTTCCAACTAGACAATATCAGCTGATGACGTTTCAACCACCGTCTTTTAAAGCGGGATGTGGAGGAATAGATATATTCGCTGGTGCATTTAGTTTTATAAACGCAGACCAGTTGATCGCAGCATCACGTCAGATTATGGGAAATGCTGTTGGATATTCGTTTAACTTAGCGTTACAGACGTTTGTACCTCAAGTTTACAATACGATGCAAAAGCTTAGTGATATTGCGAGAGAGGTTAATAATTTCAATATTGGTACTTGTGAAACGGCAGCGCAGATTGTAGGGGGAGTATGGCCAAAGAGTGATGCTGCATCGCGTCAGCTTTGTCAAAGTATGGGGACTAGCAATGGTAGATTTGGGGATTGGGCGAAGGCTAGGCATGAATGTGGTACTGGAGGAAAAAGAGGTGAAGTTAATGCTAATAAATCCGATAAGTTTAAGGATCAGCTAGGAGATGAGTTTAACATAGTATTTGATGCTATGAAGAAACATAACGTATTTTCGGACCAGGAGCTTGGAGAGTTGTTTATGAGTATTAGCGGGACGATAGTTGGCAAAAAAGCAGGATCTGGTGAAGAATACGTACAGATTATACCATATCCATCTCTCATTAATAACGATGAGTTATTTGATATGCTGATGTATGGAGAAGTTAAATCTGGAGGTATTGCTGAGATATATAAGTGTTCTGCGGATGACAAATGTCTTAATATAACGAAATCTGCAATATCTATAAGTAAATCAAAGGCTTTAGTTCTTAAAGTTGAAGAGATGTTGCGAGAAATATCAGAAAAGATGAGAGATCATAGTGGGGAATTGACTAATGCTGAGAAGGCGTTGGTTGAATTAACTCAAATTCCAATACTTAGAATCATAGCTGTGCAGAACGCGTTTATGGTTGGTAATTCTGTGATTAATGTTAACGAGTTTGCTGATAGCATAGCGTATGATTTTTTACTTTCTTATCTGGAGAAGATATTAGATTTTGTGAGCATTAATGTCGATTCCTTAGAGAAAGTACAAATAAGTGGAGAAGTAACTAAAGAGTTTAAGCAAGATCTAAGTAGAGTTCGTAGGAGTATTATGGATAAAAGGTATGGCGCATATCAACGTATGTATACGGTTATGAGTGTGATACAAAAATCAAATTTAGTTGAATCTAAGGTACAACAGATGTTTGCCGATTACAGTGAGCTTAAAGGCTAATGGAGAATATCAAATACACGATTTATAGTTACGGAGGAGGAGAGATATTGGGTGTGGTATTCAATGCGATTGCCGCTATATTTCGGCATGATGGATTTGAGCAGATAGTTTACATAGCATGTATGTTGTTTGGCTTTTGGGTACTGCTGATGAGTATTGTGAAGAATCAAGCATTATTGCCTATTAAGTGGATGTTTTGGTTTTTTATGATAACCACGGTTATGTTATATCCAAGCACTAGCATCATGATTTATGATCCCATAACGAAGTATGAGAGGAAAGTAGATCACGTACCACTGATTCTTGGAGTTTTTGCAGCGACTATTAGTGGCATAGGTTACGGATTAACTGAGCTGATTGAGACATTTTTTATATTACCTGATTATCAAAGATATGGGGAGAATGGACTTGTATTTGCATCAAGGATTTTAAAGAACATGAATCAATACAGGATTGGGGATGGAAGATTAAAAGAAAATATGGACCGTTTTATTGATCAGTGTGTTGTATTAGAAGCTATGATGGGTGCCCAATATACGATAGACGACTTACATCGCTCAAAAGATATTTGGTCATTGGTTAGGGATAATGCTAATCCGATAACTGGTTTTAGTTATAGATCTCTGAATCAATCTTCAAATACTGGGACTATAGATGATAGAAAGAGCCATTCTACTACTACTGTGATTTTGTCATGTAAGGAAGGGGCTGCAAAACTGGAGACAGATATTGCAAATCATATGAAAGAACTTGGAGGGATTTTTGGTAGAAGATTTAAATCCGATTTTAGCGGTACTACCCCAGATACTGTATTTGAGAGTTTTTTTAAAGAAAAGGTAGCGAGTAGTTATAGTTTTATGTCAGGAATTGCATCTGAAGCAGATACTATCCTAAGGCAAGAGATGATGGTGAATGCTATGTTTGATGTAGCCAATAACTATGCGGTATCGAAAGCAAGGGTTCAGCAGAGGAGTTGGTATTTGGTAACTGGAGAGGTTGCTGGGACCTTTCTTGTTGCGATGAAAGTTGTTCTTGAGGCTATAACTTATGCATCATTTATTTTTATAGTGCTTTTAGTTATGTTACCGAATGGGATTGGAATTATTGCTAGATATTTTGGACTTTTACTATGGTTACAGCTTTGGTCACCATTATATGCTATATTGAATTTAGTGATGAGCATTATTGCTCGGCATCAGAGTCAAGGAGGTGATGGGCTTAGCATGCTTACATCGGTTGGATTATCGCAGTTACATGGTGACATAGAAGGGGCAGCGGCATTTTTATCAGCTTCAGTTCCATTCATATCATATGCCATTATGCAGGGAGGCGCTTCTTCATTTATGAGTATAGCTGGTTCGGTTACTGGTAGTTGGCAGAGTACGGCATCAAGTATAGCTGGTGAGGTTGCATCCGGTAATTTGAGTATGAGTAACGTATCATATGCTGGGAGATCTCAGCATATGGAATCTGGGTTTAAGTTTGATGATTCATTGAATTACAGATCTGGCAGGATGGAAGTAGAGGGGCAAGATGGGACTCAGTTATTTATGACGCCACATGGTAATTTAAGGACACTATCTGGACCTGGAATGACAATGTCGAGTTATGCTGAGAAGTTTAATGTGAACCAGGGGACAACGAGCCGGTATAGTTCTCTCATATCGAAAGAAAGATCTGTTGCGAAGGGTCATATGCAAGATTATGAAGCGAGTAAATCGATGGTTGAGGATGATACACGTAGTTTATTTCAGAGTATGTCTAGGAATTTTGGTCAAGGAAAGAGTTGGGGGATTACTCATTCTAGTGATTTGAGGGAATCTATGGACAAGACTTTAGGGTTTATTCAGGATTTACAACAAAGGGAAGGGTATAGTGAAAATCAAGCAGTGAGTTTGGCTCTTGGGATAGGGGGTAAATTTGGTATTGGTGCTGGGTTTAGCACTCAAGCTAGTTATGATGAGGCATTGCAGAAAGCAGCGAGTATTGCCGAGAATCAAGGTGTATCGAGTCATATTGCTAATGCTGTTTCGAAGCGTAGTGAGGTTCAGTATAATGAGCATATGGGAGAAGAGAGGAGATTATCTAATCAAATAAGTAGTCATTTGAATCATATGCAAAAGAGTAGGGTTGGGGCTAGTTTACATGAACAAACAGCTGATAGATTACAGGATATGCAGTCAATGGAGGAGAGTTTGCAGGTTGGATATAACAACCGGACTAGAGGATTATGCAATGCATTACCGAGATTTAACGACGAATAAACCCATAGGAAAGGCGTTAGCGATTAAGATACTAAATAATACGGACGGTAAGCATACTGAGATTAAAGGAGAGATTTTAGAGTCATTTTATCAAAAATCCAGGAATGTTATGTCACCTGTCAATGAGGATCATTTTACCAAAGTGAGTCAAAATAGTGTAAGGGACTTCACGAATGAGATGTCTAGTGGCATATATGGGAAATTTAATGCTGAACAGGCACAATCCTATAAAGAGGACGGCGCATATAAGAATGAAGGATCTGCGTATTATCAAGATTTTTCTAAAGGGCGGATTTTAAACGAAGGATTGGAGGAATCTCAAGGGGGAAGTAAGGGTACAGACGTCTCTGCTCAAAAGTATCAGGTCTACACTACAGAAGATGGTAAAGTTGCGAATATAGTGGATAATGTAAAATCTACATATGCTGTAAATAGCGATGGAATAGCGGGGCAAAGGCAAATTATAGAAGATATAAAAACGCAATCTATAGCGGATTATGCTAAGGAAGCTGATAGATCTGGATTGGAAAAGGTCGTGACTTCTACTGTTGATTCTGTAATGAAACCTATAGAGAAATACAGGCAGGAGAATCTTGATCATACTACGAATCAATCTTTTACAAAGAATGAATCCAGTTCGTCCATTACAAGACTCAAACCATCAGACCAGCCCTATGAAGTAAACGAGTCTCAGAATACCGGTTCTCGTATTGCAGAAGAGAGATTGAGTGGTCCAAAAACATATTCTGAAGAAGTGCGTGTTAAACTAGCTGAGAATGATAGTGCTAAGCTTCCTGGTACTGATAGACCTATAGTTGATACTCCGGATTTGAAAGCACAGCTAGAAATTAAGTTTGTTAAAGGCAAGGATGATAAAGAAAACGACTAGTTGACTGGTCGGACATTTTGGTTTATACTGACTTGCAAAGGTGATTTTTATTAGGATGAGATATGGAACCAAAAGAAATAATAGGTAGCTATAGCGCCAAAACGCGCTTAGCTGCGATCTTAGATCGAGTTGATAAAGAGAAGAAAGAGTACGTTATCACAAAGCATGGTAGACCTGTTGCGATCATATCACCATATCTTATTGAAGAACATAAAGACATAAAGGGGAGTATTGCTCAATTTATTGAATACCGCAATAGAAGGAATATTACTCTTGAGACAGAGATTAAAACTTTGAAGCAGCACAGGTTTTAGGTATGGCGGATTTTGTGTTAGATACTTCTGTGGCTATCAGTTGGTTATTTAAGGATGAGGAAAGTCAATACGCTTTGGATGTTTTAACGCAATTGTCAGAGCAAGATGTTGCATTTGTACCGAATCTTTTCTTTTTGGAAGTATGTAATGTGTTATTAGTTGGATTGAAAAGAAATCGATTAAAGGATGAGGATGCTAGAGAATTTTTAAACCTACTATCTATTTTACCAATTAAGGTTTTTAGCGAAATAAATCAAGAGAGAGTCATGGACCTTGGTAGAAAACATAATATTACAAGTTATGACGCTTGTTATCTAGCGCTTGCTATAAAATTTAAAGTTCCTATTGCTACGTTGGACACTGCTTTGAAACATGGTGCTATTAAGGAAGGAGTTGGTGTGTATTTCAGTAAAGGCCTGAATCAAATGGATAAAAATATAGTGGTAGTTTAAGTCAAACGGATGCTGATAGAAATTATTAACGGTACTAAAGGTAGGAGCAATGTTTAACAGAACATATGATGTATTTAGATTAGTTCTAGATCACAGGAATTACAGGTCATCTCCTGTCTACATAAAAACATTGATGAGTTTTGTGGTTTTAGGAATGATTGTGTGGTCTGTTGTAAATATGGTGTTTTCGAATTTTTCTAACGCTAATTTTATTATGCACAAGATTACAGATCACCAGAAATTTGTAAAAGATGGGAAAAATCGGATCAAAGGAGAGATGCAGGCAAAGGTTACAGAGTTAAACAAGATGTCAGAGCGATTCGTTAAGCTCGAGGCCGAACTTAGAGAAAGCATGGAAGGTGGGCGGCCTATAACGTATTCTCAAGAGCGTGCTCGAGAGCGCTAAAAACTAAAAAGATCCGATTGTATATGTATGAGTACAATAATAAGAGGTAGCCAGTTAGTTGAGCACTCAGTTCGGATGGGTGTGCAATCGATAAAGGGCTGGATTACTTTATTCTGCTGTATGTGGTTACTGATATTCTCTACCACGTTATATGTAAGATTAGACAAGATCCATGTAGAAACTCTCTACAGATATTGTGAGGCGTGGTTTTATAGGATGGTTTGGTCTGGAGATGAAGTTAAAATACATGTTCCAATTCGGTCCTCTGTAGATCCGCATAAGCAATATTACGCAACATCTTTCATAAAGAATGGTGCAGTTTTACGTGAGTTAGACGCAATCAATACGATAATGCTAAAATCAGTTATGCAGGCAATGTTGACAAGCCTGATGTGCATTGCAGCATGGATTGTGGTTTTGCGTAAAATAGGTTCTGGCACTAAGCAAGAAAGGTTTATCAGAGGTTCTAAACTCGTGAATTATAAAGAACTCATAAGGCTGGTGAATAAGTATAACAAAAAGCATAAATACAAATCCAATTATAATATAGTAGGTATTCCATATCCAGCATTCAGTGCCGAGAAACATACTTTAATCTGCGGTACGACTGGAAGTGGGAAAAGCTTGATTCAAAAAGCACTACTCGAGCAGATTATTGCTAATGGGGACAGAGCTATAGTATACGACTTTACAGGAGCATATGTAGAAAGCTTTTACAGAGAGGGTAAAGACATAATTCTGAATCCATTTGATGCGCGTGGAAGGGCATGGTCAATACTTGAAGAAGTTCGGCACATGGCAGAGTTTGATACTATAGCTGCCGCTTTGATAGGTGAGAAGTGGAATGCGAAAGATAGATTTTGGATTGAAGGAGCGAGGATTATATTTAAGGAATTATGTAAACTGCATTATCGAGCTGGCTGTAAAAGCACAAAACAGCTTCTGCATTATCTGCACAGGGCGGATCTAAAAGAGTTGAGTAAGGACCTGGAAGGTACGTCTGCAAAACATTTGGTTAATCCTAATAACAAAGAAACGACTATGGGATTAATGGCGAGTTTAGCAAGTTATCTAAGTGCCTTGCATTATGTAAAAGAACCCGAAAATGGAGAAGCATGCTTCAGTATTAAGGATTGGATCCAAGACTCAAATCAAGATAATGTGGTGTATTTATCGACAAAAGCGAATCTAGCTTCAAGTATTTACCCATTAATATCAGCTATGATGGACATAGCGATAAATAACATGATGAATTTATCTACTAACACCACCAAGAAAACATGGTTTGTTTTTGATGAAATAGCTTCGCTAAATCAGTTGCCGTCGTTAAGACATGGCCTTAGTGTAACCAGAAACTTTGGTGGATGCTTTGTGATTGGCATCCAAGAAAGGGCGCAGTTAATAGAGATCTATGGCAAGGAAGGAGCTGATACTATCACATCTAATTGTGGTACGAAACTCTTACTCAAAGCTGGTGAGGTTGCAACTGCGAGGTGGAGCTCAAGCTTAATAGGATCAAAGGAGATCATGTCGTATAGAGAGAACATTTCTTATGGCGCTCATGAAATAAGAGATGGTGTTAATTTAAATCAAACTCTGACAAACAAGGAAGCTGTGCTTGAGTCGGAGTTTTTGAGCATGTGTGACCTAAGTGGATACATTATCCTGCCCGGAAACTTTCCAACAGCACAGATAAAAATCAAGCATAAATCATATCCGGTGCGTAATCTTCGGTTTATGCCAAGTATGATGGAGATATAAGAATATTGCAAATATGTTAAGGATATGCTAATACTTCGCAGGTAGTAATGGGATGTAGTAAAAAGTTGTGGATGCGTTGGATAATCCAGTTCCGTATGATCCATCGTCTTACGGTGTCTATAATCTTACAACATAAAAACTCATTCCAATAAATGACACTGACTGTTCGTTCTTGGATGTATGCGCCAATGCGTGGGACGTATGTAACATAACGTCTCCTATATGCGTGCCAAAACAAAATGTATGCAATACTCAAATTGATATGTGCGTATTACCAGAATACGTATGTAATCCAGCTAACTATTCTTGTGTTCAAAGTTGGAACGTGTGCAATCCTTCGAATAACGTATGCGTTGATTCGCGCGATGCATGTGCAGAGCGGGGATATGTGTGCATAAACGATACTGAGACTGTATGCGGAACAAATCTTGTTTGTGCCGATCCAGCAAATATATGTAATCAGTTGTGTATAGAAAAGCTAAGTATTTTTCAAGAATCTGGAACGGCTGGATGGATAGTTGCTGGGTTGAATTTGGCATTACTGTTGCGCTGGGATTGTGGGCATACAAACAATATAAACTTTCTCATCATCAAAGCTCTGTTCTATTCATGATTCAAACGCAAACGGATAATTTGCTGCTGAAATAAGTTCATTCTAATATCTGAGGAATAAGTATGCCCAATAAATTGCAAATGTAGGGAACCATATCTATCTTGATAATTTATCTATATCACAAGGGTTTGCGATAACTGATTCAGCTCCTTATAGCGAGATGACTGTACCTTAAAAAGGCCTCTGGGTAATTGAAGGATTGCTAGAAGAGTGATATAAGAGAAGTCTTGTGGAATGACTAATTGGTTTTGAGGATGAGTTTTTTATTGTGTGAAGCTAATTGTCGTGTGAAGGATAGTCAATTGGTGAAGATTGATCATCTAATTGATTGGAATGCTATAACAAAGCTATTGGGAAACTTGGGCCGATCTGGATATGGACCGAACGGCTATAGCCCAAGACA
>Ga0247837_1002384_pt1 | contig 35864 bp, 22 predicted proteins | sample LaCtaG_2_FD_187115 | JGI IMG/M metagenome (GOLD analysis project Ga0247837, IMG submission 187115) | Freshwater microbial communities from meromictic Lake La Cruz, Castile-La Mancha, Spain - LaCruzMarch2015_14.5m | ecosystem: Environmental > Aquatic > Freshwater > Lake | place: Spain: Castile-La...
CTGTTTTCCACCTTCAACTCGCTAGCACGCTGGGCAGGCGCGTGGCTCGAGCGAGGGGTCTGGATGCAGTACTGGAGGTGCAACGGACTGGACCCTCGGGCTGAGGAGCGGGGGAAGTTCGTGTGGGAAGCAGAGGCTAGTTTGCTCTACGACCTGAGAGAACTGCGGGAGTGCTGGGGAGACATCAAAGTCACACTCCGAAACCGCCTAGTGGAGGAAGCCATTGACAGAGGCTTGGAATACCTCCACAAGTCTCCCAAGCCCTTCCTACTCTCAGGCCCGCTGTACAGCTTCGCAGGGCGAACACAGCCCTCAGGCACTGGCTACGAGCAGTCCCAAGGCCTGATGGCCTATTACAACCAGGCAGACAGTCTGCACGAGCTAAGAGACCGGCTGGAAAGTGGCCCGGTCCTGTACCTGGACTTACTGCTGAGTTCCTCCCTGGACCGTGCGCTTAGCTTATTGGACTATATAGCCAGGTCGCTGGCTGTGGATATCCGCAATTTGCTGAGTCGCCACTGGGCTGAGGAACTCCTAATGGAGCAGTCCATCCCTCGCAGAAACAAGCCCAAGCGACACAAAAAGGCACGCAAAATGAGCGACATTTCCTCCACTTCTGCCAGTTTGAGTTCATATGAAGAGGAAGATGTGACTGCACTGTGCAGCGGAGTACTGTGGAGAGTGGTGGAGGAGGCCTGGCTGGCTTGCACTGTGGAGCTGCCCAGGCCGTCTGGACAATGGCCGTTCATTAAGAAGCAGGAAAGTGAGGTAAAACGCCGTAGAAAGAAGAAAAAACCAGCCAAAAAGGCAGATTTCGTCCCTTCTCTTCACCTCCAAATCGATGCTTTCCTGAGTTCAATTCAAGCGCAATTAGTGCAGCAACAGCCCTGTGAGCGTTTCCTCATGGACCGCATCCGCTCCGCCGTCTCCGAACTCTTCCCTCAAGGGACGGTCAGCCGATTCGGGTCCAGAGCAAGCGGCCTAGCACTCGCCAGCAGCGACTTGGACGTGGCAGTGGGAGGAGCGGCGGAGTGCTATACACTGCCAGCCCTATACACTCTGAACAGTCGACTACAGACAGAGTCCTGGGTAGTGTCTGTGACTGTACTCGATTCAGCTTCGGTGCCGTTGATAAAGCTGAGGACTGCTGCTATGGAGGAGACTATTCCGGTTGATATTAGCTTTGAAGTGGGGGGAATGGCGGGGGTAAGGAAAGAGCGACTGCGGCATCAGCAGCGGATATGTGGCCAATTCGCCTCAATTCGGCCTACTTTACTAGTGCTAAAGCAGCTAGTGCTGTCGCAAGGCCTGAGCCAGGCCTACGAAGGCTACCTGAGTTCCTACACTCTCTTCATTTGGACCACTGCATATGCTCAATTCACCAACGAATCAGACAGCGGGAAGCTCTTAACCGGCTTTCTGGACTATTACTCCACTCGATTCGACCCTAAATCAGTCTACATCGATATCAACTCCGAGTGGTAAAAGCCATCTAGTCCCTTCCTCCCTTTCACAGAGACTACCAATGTAAGTGCAGTGACTCTAGATCCGCTATGTCCGGGCTTCAATTTGACGTGGAATTCTTACAGGCTGGAGGCGGAGAGAAGGCAGTTTGGAGAGTGGGCTGCTCGGCTGGCGGCGGGGGAGGGCTTAGCTCAGTTGCTAGGCCCTGTTTAGATTTTTATATATGGAAGCTGAGGCTTGGGCACCCTTTGGGGAAGATTCGGAAATTGAGTACAGTCCGGAGCAGCCTCAAGGACGGTTTCATTGGGAGACAGAAAGGAAATTGCCGAAAAGCAGGGAAAAGGCTGCTTTTCCTAGTCAGTTGAGACGCCAATGGGAGCTCCGAATCCGCCACTGGCTTATCAATACCTCACTTCATGCCCCTGGCGATAACATCGCTAAGCGCCATTTCCACTACAAGTCCGCCTCAGACCTTTCTCAACTCCCTCCAGAGCCAGCCAATCCGCCCCCCATCGACCTCACTCAAATGCCTGACCCCGACATACAGCTGCGACAACTGCGCTGCTACGGCTGCTCCACTCGCACAGCCACAGTACACAGAGTGTACTTCTTCTCCTGTCCGCAGTGTGGCGACTTGTTTCTCGAGAAAAGGATGCAGACGAGAGATTTGACAGGGTACTGGGCTGTGGTGGTTGGCGGGAGGACGAAGATGGGGTATCAAGTGGTGCTGAAGCTGGTCAGAGCAGGGGCGAAATGTGTGGTTACTACTAGGCAAGTAGAGCGTGCAAAGGCGTTATTTTGCTTAGAGCCTGATTACCAGGACTGGAGTGAGCGACTTTATGTCTATCCGCAAGGTCTGGACTTGCTGTCCCCGGCTTTAACCAGTCTGCTGCAAGAGCTAGTGGCCTATATTGCCATTCACACAGACCATATTGACATATTAGTGAACTGTGCAGCTCAGACCATCAGAGCCTTCAACGAATCACGAGAGACTGAGGGGACCAATCGGTACGGAGACCCTTCGAGTTTGAAGGACGCGGAGAGCTCCTGGACGTTGCGTCTGCACGAAGTGAGCTTTACAGAGTGGAAAGAGACCTTCTCCGTCTCAGCCATTGCCCCTGCTGTGACCCTCTCAGCCCTGCTCCCGCTTCTTAGGGCTGAATTCACCACTGTGTCCAGGCCGCTCCTCCCTCTCTTCGCTTACGTCATCAACGTTCACTCCCGCGAAGGCCTTCTCACAGTCCGCAAAGGCCACAAGCACATCCACACCAACATGGCGAAAACCGCCCTCGCCATGCTCACTCGAAGTCTCAGTGCGCCTTGGTCTCTGCGCCGTTCCGCTCTCTACTCCCAGCAGCGGCTTATACGTGTGTTTGGAGTGGACCCGGGGTGGTCGAGCACTGAGGAGTACTTGGAAGCGGGGTGCTCGGTGGTGATACCTCCGCTGGATGAGGTGGACGCTGCTGCTAGGGTGTTGCAGCCGGTGTGGGAACTGATGTCGTCGGATGGGAAGACGCTGCGACACTACAGAAGTCATGAATATTGAGAGGGAAAGCTGCACTGATATAGGTAGTGCAGGAAACGTGCATATCTGTCTATATTAAAGGCTTGTTACTGCCTACCAATAGGGTCTAATGTACCGACAGTGATTACCGTTAGTCAGAATTTATTACGGAAATCCAACATCATCACTACGCGCTGCGGCTATTGAGTCCCTTCCCTGCTCCGCTTTCACCCCAGTAGACAGCTTTGAAAGGCGTAGCATCAACTCGCATAGACTCAAAGGAATTCACAATTTGAAGATATGTCAAATAACTCAACAAGCACAAATCTCCTTTTTTCTTCAATCTGCCCAAAATGAGGCCCTCAAGGGATCAATCACTCCTCGACTAAACTTCAAGAGAGGGCGATACATCAACCAAGTTGAGACGTTAAGCGGATTTCCGGCTAAAAGCTAGTCCTTAGATCCAGGGTTCACCTGAAAACTACTTAGGACTTGCAAGAAAGCGCGAAGGCGAGTTGAGTTTGCGATAGAGTCGATTGAGTTGCTGGCGGTAGGACTTCTGCACCAAGTACAGGTCATGGTCGAGCATAGGCGGCTTCAAGAGCTCTTCACAGCTCAGGGCTCTATCACTGGTCCTTAGTCCCGGCCTTGGCTCTGCTTCTTGTTCACTGCGACTGGTGGAGTTGCCGGTTTCTTCCTCGAGTCCTGCTGGGCGATAGAGGCCGAAGGACAGGGACTCAGGGGAGGGGGAGCGAGTGGAGAGGTCGGAAAGGCTGGGGAGTCGCTTGTGACCTGAGAGTCGGCGAGGGGGAGTGTGTGGGGAAGCCATAGAGATTGAATGTAATGAGATTTGGAGGGAAATTCATATAGGAGAACATGGAGTCAGGGACTCTATTTAGCTGAATACAGCAACGTCTGACCCTACTCCTGCGAATCCACTCTCTGCTTGGTCCAACTCGTGCTCATCCTAGAAATCTTGGGCGGCCGCTCCGCCTCCTGTCTCTCTGCAGGCTCCTCCCCCTCGTGCAGACTCCTGGGACTGTTGCAGCCTGGAGCCACGAGACTCATTGCAGGTGTATTGCTCACTACGCTCCTAGCAGCTACGGAGTACACTTGCCAGCTGCGGAACACGGATTTGAGGAAAACCAGGTCTAAGAACTCCATGGTTGTGCCTTCCTGCAGGTCGCCTTTGTGCATGTAGGTCGCTGCGGCTTCGATTTTGTCGATTTTGATGAGCTGGCGGATCTTCTTAGCGTGGAACTGTTCCTCCCGCTCCAGTAGTTTCCGATACACCTTGTTCGTAGGACGCTTTATTATCCCGCATTTCACTCTGAAGAACCTGAAAAGAGCGTCGTGGTAGTAGAGATAGCCCTGTGCGTCTGCTACGAAGCCCTTCTTGCCCAGCTCTTCCCTCGCTTCGAACTTGGAAGCGTTGTCTCTCAGCGTTATTATCCCTGTCGTTTTGCCGAATTCAATGAGTCCGTCGATATCAATTCTGGCTTTATTTTCCGTAGTGACGCACTTATTCCACGCGGTATTAAACAGAACCAAGTGCTCCTTATACAGCTTGAAGCTGCTCTCAGGGTCGTTATGGTAGCTTTCATACTCCTGCAGCATCACCATAATGAACATGTTGTACATCACAAAGGTGGTGAGCGACACGAACACCAGCATGAAGAGAGAGGACACCCAAGGGCTGACGTGAGCTGAAAGGTCGTGCAAGAGGTAGTTCCAGTCCTCGCCTGTGCTCGCCCGGATCAGCAGCAGCACTGAACTGCCGAAGTTGTGGAAGTTGTTGTAGTCGTCTAGGATGAGGCCTGGACTGACAGAGTGGAAGAGGAACACTCCCAGCACTCCGAACATCATAAAGACCAGGACGAGCAGCATCAACACATTGCCAATAGCAGGCAGGGACAGGGACAACATCCCCACCAGGTCGTCGATCATCCTCAGTTTCTTCACCATGCGTAGCAGCCGGGACACCCGTAGAATGCGAAGAACTCGGGCCAACTGGGGACCCACTGAAATCATTTTGTTTGAAGTGCCTTTGAACACGGTCAGAGACAGAACCAGGTCGATAAAAGGGGTAATGACCAGAAAGAAGTCGAAACGGTTCCACTGCTCCTCGAAATACCCCTTTACCGTCAGTCCGTATATCTTTAAACAGGCCTCCACTACAAATAAGCAGGTAAACATCAAGTTCACGTTTTCCAAAGTCGCGTTGTACTGCTCAGACGCTTGGTCATAAGCAATAGCCATAATTAGCATATTCCCTGTAATCGCCAGCATTATGGTAGTGCCGAAAACCCAGTGGCTGATTATGCGCTGCGCAAAGAGGCGGGAAGGACTGAAAACGGCCTTTTTCTGGCGAATTCGCTTGGTTCTAATGATGTGTTTCATGAGTTGCACCCAACGGAGCTGCTCATTCCTCAAAATCAGCACTGAAATCGACGAATACGTCTTTTTCGCCTTTTCGAATTTATCGAACATGACAGCAAGCAAAAGGTTCAGGAAAAAAATGTTCCCAATAATGACGAAGACCACAAAGAAGTAGGCCATCAATGGGTTGCAATTAGTCCTCATAGCCACTCCCTCGCCCTCCGTATCAGTGCCTTGGTACATCTGGTCCGGCCAGTTCTCTTGCGAGGTCAGGTCGAAGAGGGCCAAGTAGGCGGAAACCACGTTGTCGTAGTGGTAAGGAGAGTTCTGCCAGGCGAAGCCGTAGTGCTCGCAAAGTGTCTGAGTGGTGATAGCTGGGTTGGAGCATTTGTACATCTTTCCCGCCATCAGAGCGACTCCGAGGATTGCGAAAATGAGGAGCACTATGAGGACTACGACTGCTACACTGACGAGTGCTCCCATGGACTCGAGCAGAGCATTGACAATTACTCGCATTGACTCGTTGTGACTGATAAAGCGGAGCGGTCGCAAGGCTCTGAGCAGTCGGAATACCTTGATAATGGGGATGTTTATGTCCGTCAGGGCCAAATCCAGGAAAGACATAACAACGATGCAGAAGTCCAGGATGTTCCAGCAGTCCCGCAAATAGGTGCCCTTGCCTCGTATGAACCCCAAAGAGGTGGATTTCAGAAGGAACTCCACACCGAATAGACAGGTAAAGACCAAGTCCAGGTAGTTGGATATCACCATTTGCTGAGAGTCGGAAGGCTCATCAAGTAGGTACGTTTCCCAAATGAGCTTCACGGTGGACAGCAGGATGAGCATTAAAATGAACCATTCGAAGCGGGTGGAACTGGTGACCTTGTAGCAGGAGATGCGCAGGGGAGAAGCAGTGCTGAAGACTCCCCAACTCCGCATGCATTCGTTGCCTTCGAACAGCGGCTTTGCGCCCACTTGAGCATCGGCAGAGGCGGACACAGACACCGACTCTAGGGAGTCCTCCGCCTTCAGCGCCTCGATCTGTCTGAGCAAGTTGTTGAGTTTGCGCTTGCGGCGGCCGCCCCCCACCGATGAGGACTGGCGGGAATAGGACGAGTCTGAGGTGCCCTCCGCTATATTCAGCGCTTGGGTCTCAAAGTCATCATCAGCCTCTGAAAACCCATTCAGCATTATCGCCAGGAACAGGTTCAGCAGCACGAAATTCCCGAAAAACACCCATATGACGAAGTAGATTGCTGCGAAGTAGTTCAAATTCGTCCGCATGCCGGAGTACAGCACACTGAACCAGTTCTCCATGGTGAGCAGTTGGAACGAGGTGAGGAAGGCGTAGTGGAAGTTGTCGAAGTTCGCCCGGGGCTTTCCGTCTGGGAAGTCGAACTTCCCTCCAAACAGCTGCATCCCGAAGAGTGCAGCCACTACCAGGAAGAGCAGAATCAGCAGTCCCATATTCAGCATGTTTGCCACTGACTTCTCCACTGCGATCAGCAGAGTGCGCATGTAGTTCATGTAGCGGAACAGTCGAGCCACTCGAAACACGCGGAATATGCGAAAAACGCGGAAGGAGCGAAGGGCTGACACTTTTGAGCCGGAAAGCAAAGAAAGCTCAAGAAGACTAATAAGGACCACTGCACAGTCAAACATATTCATTTTGGAGCGGAAGTAGCCGAGCAAGCCCAAGCCCAGCATCTTAAGCACCATTTCCACCGTAAACAGAATGGTGAACACGAAACTTATTTGGTCCAAACCCGCACTCAACGCACTGTCCATGCCGTAGTGGTATATAGCCAGCACCACTGTGTTCAGCAGCACACAAACCGTCATAGCCGCGTTGAAATAGGCGCTAGACACTAGACTTCTCAGCGGCCTGACCAGTTTCTGCAGCTTCCCCGGTAGTCCAGCTGCCCACAGCTTGGCTTCCAGCTCATTCAGCGACACCAGGTCTACCTTCTCTTCCACTAGTGGCTTCACGTCGCTGCCAGACCAGTCGCCCAGCACGCGGTTTGCGTGCACGTCCCGGTCCTGTGTGAACGTTACGAACTCAGCAGCTACGAGGTGCTGGGCTAAAGGCAAGACCTTAACGAAGGCTGATTTCGAGGTTATCACAGTGCTGAGGCTGAGGAAGCGAGTGAAAGGGGACTGTTCGGACTTGTCTGACGGAGAGTGGTCGTCTAAGTCCTCTGGCTGCTTGTCGGGAAGGGACTTGGGGACCAGTTGGTACGTAAAGGCGCTGGTTTCTGGGTGGAAAGGGTCGAGACTTGGGTGGAGTTGCGGATTTTCAGGTAAAACGTCGCTCTTTGAGGTGCAGTCTGCCTGCCATTCGTCCGATATCGCATACGCGAGAGCCTTCGGCTGGGCTATTTGTCTTTTAGTGAGTTTCCTGCGGATAAACGGAGTTTTGGAGAACAGCAACTCGGGAGTGACGCCAACAGTGGACTTGTCAGTCGGCCGCATGTCAGAATGGCTGAAGGACTCCTCTTCAAAGGGATTAGTGGGCACTTTGAGTTTAGCGTCTCTTTCTTCAGTGAAGAGAGCAGGCTCACTTCCCTTCCCTCGAAAAGTCAGCGGCAAGTCCTCAGTGACTAGTGGGTGCACTGCATTCCTGGAAGACCGGACAGAGCTGAGCGGACTGCTTGCCTGGGCTGCTGCAGGCACCGGGTCTCTGGACTCCAAGGACAGAATGGGCGAGTCCAAGCGGTCCTCGCTCCTGCGACTGGACAGGGGTGCGGGCTTGGCCAGGCTGGACAGGGCGGAGAGGTTGCGGAGAGTACTGCCGATGGACCTGCTTTGGTAGTGGAGGGAGGTCCTGGATGAGGGCAGTGAGGACAAGGACTGGTCTACTGAGTGAGGGTCCTCGGAGTCTATGGGCCGTAGCTTGGCCTTCACTGTCTGCACTTCCAGAGTGTTGGCGAACTACCTAGTCCTTACCGCTGACTTCATTGCCACGAGAGTCATGTTATTGAAGAAAAACGCTCCCAGGTAAATGATCGGCACAAAGAAGAACACAGCAGCTACATTGAACCCCTTTTCCAAGTCTATTCGAATGATCGTCCACCCCTCCAGCGTGACACTCTGAAAGAGAGTCAACATAGACATCAGCACATTGTCAAAGTTGGACTTGCCATAGTTAGGGTTATCCAACCCTTTGATGCACACTGAGCCACTCGGACAAGTCTGTCCTCCACATATCCGTGAGTCGTCCCACGAGTCGCCCACATACCCCGTCTCCACGTCCATACAGCGGTTCTTAAGCACTCCCATGAACATCTGCAGTGCAGCGATGGAAGTGATGAGGTAGAAGAAGAGCAGGAGAGTGATGGAGCTGAGGATGGCTCTGGTGGAGCCGAGGAGGGAGGTGAATACCAACTTCATGCCTTGGATGCGGGTGATGGAGCGCAAGGGACGGAGGATGCGCAAGGCTCGGAGGGCGGACAGGTTGAGTCCGGAGCCTTGGGAGTACAGGTCGACCCAGCCTGTGAGCACTACGAGGCAGTCTAGTAGGTTCCAGTTGTCGCGGAAGTATGTCTTTGAGTCGCTGTACAGACCTAAAGCCGTCTGCTTCAGTAGCATTTCCCCTGTGTAGACGTACAGCAGCACCATCTCCATCGAGTGATAAGGATCTGGCTGCTGACTGAGACTCGGGTCTTCCAGTGCCAGCAGCACTGTATTCATCAATATCGCGCCCATGATGCCCAGCTGGAAGACTGAGTTGCCCACCACCAATCTGCACAGTTGGCGAAACGCCTGCCATAGCCTCATCACAGCTTTCCTCAGTTCCAAGCCAGGAGCCCTGTCTTCGTACTGGTCCACGACTTCGAAAGCAGTCTGGTTCCGAATGATTACCATAGTACGGAGGAGGGCTTCGTCTGGGTCGGGTAATGCAGCGCGGTGCAAATGGCTAGGCCGAGTGCGGTACAGAGACAGGATGGACTGACTTAAAGGCTGGTAAGTGGGGACAGGCACAGACAGGGAGTCTGCAGGGGAGGAAATGCTGCAGAAGCTCAGATTCGAAGAGTCTTTTCGAACGAGAGCTTGAAAACTCTCAGCCTGCTCACACCACAGTTCAAAGCTGTCCGCTTGCATCCACTCCCCCTGGGTCCTGGGCAACATCATAGAAGCTTGTCTAGTCTCTGTCCTTGCCAGTCTCTCCACCCTCACAGAGGCTCTTCTCACCTTCAGGTCCTCTCCCTGCATATTAACTGTGTCTAGACTGGCACTGAACTTAGCTATAGACAGGACTATGAGTTTCAGCTGTTTGTCGGTCCGAAATCAGTAGTATTGGACCGGTTATCTCCAACAGTAATAGTCTGTGTATCGGCTACGAGTCCTAGATTACCAAATTCTTATGCTTTTCTTCTCCCAAACGAGGCAGGAAATGCGTATATCCGCCTTGTTTGCAGCGCCTCGCAGTCCAATTGTCTATTAATGGAGACGTTCAAGAGGAAGGCGTGGGAACTGTGACCTGTACCCAGCAAAGACCGCCTGACGAAGACCAGGTCAATTCGCCTAGTGGAGGAGGCCTGTGCAGAAGACGAGCAGGGAGTGTCCTCAGCAGTGCTGACCCAAATTGCGGAGTACGCAGGGTGGGCCACTGAAGTCAAGCCTATGAGTATATGCCTGGTTCAGCTGTTGAAAGGCCCTGCAGAGAGTTGGAGACGCATTTACAAGGCATTGCACGTGGCGGAGTATTTGATGCAGAGCGGGCCAATGGGGATGAGGAACGAGTTGGAGAACTATTCAGCGGAAGTGAGGTACTTGTGTGACTTCGTGTACTCTGCAGAAGGGTATGACAAGGGAGAAGCAGGTATTTCTCATACAGTCAGGACGAAGGCGAGGCTGGTCTACAACTTAATGAACGGAGGTGTGCGCAGGCAGGAGTACGGAATGGCCAGTTCCCAGGGAGTTGGAGGCTACACTCCGCCCTCACTATTCCCGCAGCAAAGCAGTCAGCCGGAACAGCTGCAAGTCTCTCCTATGAAGGCAGCGCCTGTCTTTCACAGACAACAAAGAGCCGGCGACTCCCCTGCATCCACAGCTCCAGTAGTAGAGGACCAAGGTCTCTTTCACAGACTAAACAAGCCGAAGACTGAGTCCAAACCTGCGCCTCAGCTCTTCTCTGCTCAGCAGGATCTCCTTTCTCTCGGACATCCCCCAGTGCCGAACAGCCTGGACCTGATTTCCTTCGACTCTGCGCCTCCTTCCAAGCCAGCGAACCTGCTTTTCCTCGAGCCTGCCCGCCCCTCCCCCGCTCCCCTGCCGTCTGTCTCTGTCAAGATCTCGCACAACATGGCCTCCGCTCCTGCAGCGACTCCAGGCCCCGCCCAGACTCAGACTCCTTCCAAGGGCGGCTTAAACTTCGAAGCCTTGGCTACAGGGCTCGACGACCTCAAGCTAGAGTCCAAGCCGAAGGACTCGAAAAAGACGGACTTCATAATAAGGATATAGCCGTAGAGAAATGGAGCTTGGTGAGGACGACAAAGTCATCTACATCGGCATGATTGTGAGTTTGGGGCTGAGTGCACTGGGGTCGATTTTCATAGGTGCAGTGTACCTGTACTTTACTGACATCCGGTCCTTCGCCTTCAAGCTGGTGTTTTACATGAGTGTGATGGACTTGGGCCATGCGATCGGCTTCTTCCTGCCTCCAGGCTTCCAAGTGCTGTGTGAGATCCAGGCGGCCGTCACGTCCTACTTCTCCCTGGCGTCGGTGCTGTGGACGGGTGTGATTGCCTTCACACTCTACCTCGCAGTAATGAAGGACAAGCAAGACGTAGAGAACTGGGAACTGCGCTTCGTCCTCTTTGCCAACGGACTGCCTTTCCTCGCGCTGATTCCGCCCTTGGTGCAGCAGCAGTACGGAGAAGCACAAGGGTGGTGCTGGATCAAGGCCGAAGGCGGCTACCGTGTCCAGGGGACCATATGGCGGGTCGTCACCTTCTACCTGCCGCTGTGGCTGGTGGTTGCCTTCAACTCCTTTGTCTACTATAAGATCATCAAAAACGTTAGACACGACGTCGGCTTACTAGGGTCCGACACCCAACTCGCTCAGAAACTCGTCCAAAAGCTGCGAATGTACCCGTTTGTTCTAATCTTCTGCTACACTGTGGCTACAATCAACCGCATTTACGACTTCGCCCGGCCCTATCACATGAACTTTTGGCTGACTTTCTGCGCTGCAATACTGATGAGTCTCTGTGGACTGCTGAATGCGGTGGTCTATGGCTTCACAGACACTGTCAGAATGCGTTTAAAGCTTTGGCTGCATGGTCGTCCAATGCACGAAGTCAGTGCTACAGGCTCTATCAACTCCGAAGCAGCTGTATAGTCTAACATCTATAGGCGGGAACTGAGCAACCGGAGGTTACTAAGCTAGCTTGAGGCCTTGCAGACGCTTCTGCAGCGTGATCATACTCGGCATAGTCACCAGTACCTGCGAGTCCATCCCTACTCTGAAGTCACTTCTCACGGGCAGGTCCGCTACCTTCGTGATCTGAATAGGGCTTACAGTGTAGCACCCGCGGAAGTTCTTGGTCTTCAGGCGCTTCTTCAGCTTCTGGAAGTCCCAAGTGATGATGAAGGGTCCTGTCGAGGTCACAATGGCGGTTTCATGGCCGTCGGGAGAGCTGTTGAAGTGAGCTGGAGTGTAGTTCAGTTCCTTAATACCCAGGGAAGTCTGGTCTTCTAGGGAGATGTTGAAGGGCGTGATTGGTCTTTTGTCAGCTCCAAGTCGGGCTACGAACCCGTTCTTGCCGTGACTGAGTACAGGCACCAGCATCAGACAATTGGCAGCAGTGCCCAGCACCCACTCCCCATCCGCAGTGACTTCCAAGCCAAGGAGTCGTTTGCCCAAGCCCGGCAACTGCGTCTTCGCTATTTGTCCCGGCTCCTTGAACAGACGGATTTCTCCCTTCGTGTTGCCCACAGCGAAGCCGCCTTCAGGGTTAGCGGCGATACAGGTGAAGTCCACCGCGGACTTGTAGGTCTTTTCCCGTGCGACTTTGGAGGGAGTGCTGAGCCGGGGATCCAGCTCAAAGACCCCTGCAGGGCCCAGGGCGAGCAGACTCTGCTCCGCAGTCTTTTCCGCGAATTTGAACACTGTGCTCAACTGCGTGACTGGAGTCGGCAACTTCCACTCGTCTACAATTTGCCCACGCTGCAGGTCCGCACAGTAAATGGTGTCTTTGTGCGCAGAGTCGTAGAGCAGGCCTTTGCTGTCTTGCTGGTAGACAAGGAGACGGCCCGGCTCCACAGATTCGTGGTTGCGGGTGAAGAGCGGACCAATGCCTGATGATAGTTGATGGAATTCCTCCCCTTCAGACCGGAGAATGTCCACTCGGTTCTGCCGGGTGGCGAAGATGAGAGAGCCGGCGTAGCCCTGTGCACTGTCAGTGATTTTTTCCCCTTCTAGGAAGCCCACGTTTTCCTCCTCGCCCCAGGCTCCGGCGGCTACTTCCGGCTCTGCACTGCTCGCAATGCTGACCATCTGTGAGTCCTCGCCAGTGCCTAGTAAGTACTGCTGGTCCGAAGGGTCTGGAAAAGCCACCTCCAAGTCCGCCTCGTACTCCACCTCGACTATGGCTCGCGCCAGCAGAGGTGTCAAGCGAGTGATGTCCTCTGCCAAGACGCAGTCCCACAGACGTCCCCGGGCCCGCCAGCGGAAGCGGCTTTGCCCAGGGTCCGCTTCGAAGGCGAAATCCTTGCCAATGGAAGTCTTCATCAGCAGAGAGCCGTTCTGGACGAGTTCCAGGGAGTAGGTCTGAGGCCGGGGGCGAACTACTACGAAGGCCAGGTTGACGGCTATGAGCGTGTATTGACTGGCCTTCAAGTTGAACTCGTAGAGGTGGGCGGGACTCATGAACAGCAACTCCGGCAATGCGTACAAATGCGATAGCTCCTGGATCGCCACTCGAGCGAATTCCAGTCTCTTAGCCTTTTCCTGCTCCACCTGCGGAATTTCCGGGTAGTCCTCGTCGTCTGAGTCTCGAAACTCTGGGTAGAGGGAGGCCTCTGCTGCCTGCGGGACTGCGACCGGCACATCTACGATTGTCTTCGTCAGCTCTGCTTTCTGTCTGTCGCTCCTTTTCTCGCTTTCCTCCGGCCTCTGCAGGCCTTCGAACTCCACATATGCACCAGCTTGGGACGCATTAAACGGCCTCTGCGGGCTTTCCTTGAAGTGGAGAATGTACGCCACAGCGGACTGAAAAGTCGCCGCAGTGTCTTCGTCGTCGAACTCCAGCGCCATAATAGCCGCTTCTGGAAGTGTGGGCTGCGCCTGGGTGTTAATGAACTTGAAGCCGTGCTTGACTTCGCCGTCTTCCACCACTTGGTACAGACACATCTCCATTTCCGGCAGCACCTCGAAGGACACTTCTGCGAGAGTGCCTTGGCTGGGGTCGTGCATGAGGTTCGTCACTGTGAGGAGGTCGGAAGAGGCAGTTAGTGTCACGAAGGCCTGCTGGAACAGACAGCGGCGGAGGTAGTTGTTGGATGCGTCGGGGATCAGGTAAAGAACGGCGGGGGACTCGAAGTGAGGCGGGTCGACTTTCTGTGCGGGTGCATCGGACCACACCAGCCGCTTGATTAGTCGAAACATCTTATAAGACCTAATGCGCGTTGACTAGACAGACAGCGGGAATGGATGGTGGCGACTATAAATGGCGTCCATCTGGCTGGACTCGATCGACCACGAGGTCCAGGGATACCATTGCGATACGATTAAGCTGCGACGGCCTATGCTCGTGCAGCAGATCCGTCTGGCCAGTACCCAAACGCCTTTTTCTCGGCTGGAATTCATGGCAAAGAACCTGCGCACTCCCTCTGACGACCCTGTGCTGATCAAGAAGATCCCAAAGCTACAGGAAAACTCCGGCATGGACGTGTGGCCTCTGTCCGAACCTATCCTCACCAACCACTTGGTCGTCAAGGGCGAGTACAAGAAGCTCTCCCTCTGTCTCGAAGCAAACGAAGCAGTCCTTAAACAGGAAAGCATAGTCATTAGGCCGGTAAAAGCGATAGGCAGACCGAAGCCGAGGTGCAGCTCCTCTCACACGCGCCTCTGCCTTGCAACGGCCTCTACCAGTACTGGCTCGATGAGGACGACCGCGGATCCTTCCTCCTCTCCATCCCTGCCTTCGCGCCCCGGCCCCGACCCAGTCTACCCTTCTTCTCGCTCTGGAAGGGTCCGGCGCTGCAGGACCACCACACCCGCGCAGGTGAAGTGGCTTCTCTCTGTTCTCTCTTGATGGCACTAGACGAGGAAGTGCCAGTCGCCACCTATTTCCTGTCACTAGAAAAGCTGGGCGACTTGGTGCACCACACGCTCGCCCACTTCCGCCACCTGCCCGAGGACCCGTTCTCAGGCCTGGACTGCAGTTCGCAGATCTACGCAGCTGTGCCGCCTGCTACGGTGGCGCTGGCCTTGAGGGCGTTGGATGGGAGTCGCCAGGGACTAGCAGAGGCTCGGTCCTCGCTTTGCCTGATCGGCTCCATCCTTGCACTGCCGAAGCTGTCTGCAGTGTATAGGGAACACAGAGGACTGCATAACTTGGTGCTGCTGCTCACGCACCCCAATGAAGCCACGACGCACCTCAAACTTGCAGTCATCACGACGCTGGATAGTCTGCTGCTGGACCCACAAGCGACTCTCAGCTTCCTGGAAAACAAGTTCAGTCGCGACTTCAGAGACGGAATCGTCTACGAACACCTCTCCATGCCCAGGAAAGCCGCTGACAAGCCCAGCAAAGAGCCAGTGAAGCGGCCCAAACAAGAGGAGTACGCGAAGCCCACTGTGCTTGAAACCGGGTATCAGATCATTCTAGGCCAAATGCTGCAGTCTCCGCCGCCCAAACTCGCCAACGCCCTGCGCCTTTTCCTCGGCAAGTGCGGCTTCTACCTCGAACTCAGCAACCTGCCCAGGCAACTCGGCGACCCAGACCCTTCCCGCATCCTGCGTGTGCTGGACTCCATCAAGAAGAAGCTGAAACTGCACTTGCTGCAGTCCTCTTCGAAGTCCTTCCAGTCAGTGAAGCATGACTTGCAGAGCAGAGTACTACTGGACTGCTGCAAGACTGCGGGACACTTGCGGTCTGCAGCGCAGTTGCTGGGACAGCCGGTGCTCACGAGGACTTTGGCGACCTGGCTGGACTCCTGCGACTTCCTCAACTGCTGTTTGCGCCTGGTAGTGCACAAGAGTGCCTGGCAAATGAGTATACAGGACTATCGGGTGCTGATATGCAACGTAGCGGAGGTTGTAGTGGCTTTATTGCGCAGCAGAGGCGGGAGCGAGTACTTCTCCACCCACAGCGAGCAGGTGAAGAGCCTGGCCCAAGTGCTAGCCGAGGTGCACATCCAAGACTGCGACGAAGAGGCAGACCTCGCGCTCCTTGAGGAGGAAAACCTAGTGAGTGTGATGCAAATGGAGAAGTTGCCGAGCTACGCACACCAACTGGCCAAGTTGCTGGAGTCGCTACTGGAGTTGGGAAGTCTGTTTCACGGCTTCTTCCGGCCGGGCAGCAGGTTGAAGGCCGCTTCGGACCTATATGGGTATGTGAACTCGGCAGAGCAGAAGTCTTTAGGCCTGTTTTACCACTATATGCGCCTGCACCCGGATGTGCTGCTCGCGATGGTAGAGCTCTGTTCCATGTCGAACCCTGAAAACCTCATCCTCACCTTCTACATCCTCGAAATCCTGCAAAATGTCCTCTATGAGGACCGGGCTGCCGACATCCTGCTTACAATAGGGGCTTCTTTGCACACAGTCCTCAAATCTCTGCCGAAATACGACGCTCCAGCAGACATGCAAATGACCGTGGACGTCCTCATGCAGTTGCTCGAGCCCAGCGCCAAGCTAGAAACGAGCACCAACCTCCTAGACGACCTGCTGCACTATGTGAGTCACAACGCAAAACTCGAGCCTGTCACAGACATCAAAGTCGTGGACTTGGTGGAGCCTATTCAGAGCCTGTCGAAGCTGAGTCGGACCCCTGCGCCTAAGGTGTCTTTAAGCACGTATGGACTGATGACTGAGCCCAACTCCGCTATACTGAAACTGCTCCCTGCACTGAGAGTCCTAAGCGCACTGCTGGCCCTCAACAAGTGGAGCTCCGCTGTGCTTATTGAGCGCGGCTTCCTGCGCACTCTGAGCGGAGTGATCTACCAGGTCACCAGCATCCTGCAAGCGCTCCACCTGCAAACCATGGCGGAAGTGGTGTTCAATGTGCAAGACAAGTCACAGCAGAAGAGAGAACACTTCGAAGTGCTAGTCCCCGCACTGAATGTGTTCAATATGTACTTGCATCAGTTGCTAGCGACTGAGCTGCAGTGCTACAATGACCCGGTGCTCTTTGAAACTTTGGTGGCGCTTAATGCGGTTTGTGAAATCAGTTTGGCGCTTAACACTGATTTGACAGTCAAGAAAGTGCAGAAACTCGTGTGCACTACTTTCATCTTGTGGGCGCAGTTTCCGCTGTTTGCAGAGGAGTACTTGGTGCAACTACTGGAGCAGGTCCTGCACTACCCTTACAAGCATGCGCCTACACTTAACCTCGCTTCCTCCATCTTCGAACACTTCGTTTCCTACAAGAACCCCGGCTTCATCCAAAAGTACGTCTCCACTCTCACCAAGTCTCCGTCCCCTATGATCTTTTCACCCTGTCTCCTCCACTTCCACATGACTCAGGCCAAATCCACAGAGGACCAAGCCGCGCTATACGACCTCTATGTTAGCCAATGGGACCGAGTCAAAGACGCCAAGCCTTCCAAACTAGTGCCTAGAATGGTGTGGGAAACTCGCAGACAATTCGCTATTCTATCAGAGTCCGACATGTCGGTGTTGGAAAGGTTTATAGAAAGCTTCGTGCTGACGAATAATCACGAGTTGCAGCAGGCACTGGTGAGACTGCTGAGATGTGTACTGGCCACTAACCACGAAGAGGCCTGCAACTTGGTGGTGAAGAAGCTGTTGTCGCTGCTGAGAGAAACAGTAAATCAGCGTGCGAAGGTGCTGCATACTATATATGGCATAATTGACGTCCCAGCGGCTAAGAGTTTAATGATATATGAAGATCTGCCCGAAGACTTGATCAGGATGCTGGAAAGCAAGGAGTTGCGGCTGCTGGCGCTACGAGTTCTTAGAGTTCTGTTTGATGTGAAAATCGGGATGTGCAGTGAAGAGCTGAGTAGACTGAAGACCTCGGAGGAGCCCTCCGTGAACCAGCAGCAATCGACGAGCTTGGGGAGGTACAAATTGGTGGAAGACATGCCGACCGTTAGTCATACGCAACAGTTCCTAGCAGAGTGTAAGCGGTTTCTGACCTTTAAGCTGCCCGAGGGGGTCGTGCTGGAGGGAGATGTGGGTATGGACGACGACGACCCACTGTACTCCGAGTTCACCACACGAAGAAGCGAGTCCGAAGACCAAAACTCAGTCCAATGCACTCTCCTGGTGTACCGAATTCTCTGGGAACTCTGCCAACACTCCTTAGGCAAGGCCTTACTCCTGTGCGGGGAGTTCCCTCCCAAGAACCAAACTCCCATCATCGACTTCATCGACACGCTCCAGTATGTCTCCTCGACGCTAAAGAGCTGCCACGAAGTCGAGTGGACCTGCAGAATGCTGGGCCTAGTCGACTTAATCCTCAACGTACTCAAGGAAATCGGCACTCGGCTCTGTCCGCGGGACGCACTTATCAGTCTGCAGAGAGAACTGCTAAACGGAGAACTGCCACGTGCATCTTACTACTTGGCCCTGATGGCGCAAATCCCGGAAAGTGTGGAGAACAGTACAGTGTTTGACTTGCCGCATCCAAGAGGCCTTGCAGAGAGGTTTGCGCCCTTGCAAGGAGACCCCAGACGCTTGGTGGAGTTCCAAGAAAAGGTGCGGAAAGCCCAGCGTGAACATTTAGTACTGAATGAACGCTTGGGGGAAAGAGTGCAAGTGAAGGCAATTCACTCCCTAACGGATCTGCTCCCTCCGCCCTATCCGCCGCTTTTCCGCTACCGCAATGATATTGATGAGTCGGAGTGGAAGGTCATTACAGCGGCTCAGGTGGAGTTCGTGCCTGAGATTACGACGAGTGTGCAGAAAGAAAGCGAAGATCGGGAGAAGAAGCAGGCAAAGCCGCCAGCCTTCCCACAGCCCCCAGTTATGCCCCAGATGCCTATGGCTATGAACCCAATGTACGCTGGAATGATGCCTCCAGGGATGATGCCTCCCGGCATGGCCCCTCCTATGGCGCGTCCTCCAGGCATGCCCATGCACACTGAGGACTACATGGCTCCTAGAATGATGCCTCAGCAGCCTATGCTGCCCCCTTCCAGCTTCTTCAGTCCAGAAGACCACAAGGCCATCGAGGAAATCAAGCGGCTTCTCAACCTGCAGAACGAGCGGGCCGACCCTCGCATTCAGTCCAAGATCGCACAGATCCTATCCGAGCACCCCAACGTCCAGCCTTACATTCAGAGTAAAACGGATTAGGCTCTCAGTCCGCCAGTTCTTTCATCATCATTTGCTTGAACTCGTCTAGGTCGATGGTGCCGCTGCCGTCCTTGTCCACTTCCTTCATTATGCCTTCCCAGACAGCATCATCCTGGTCGTCTTGCGCTCCGAATATCTTCTTCAGCTCATTTAAGTCAATGCAGCCGCTATGGTCCTCATCGAAGGCCGCAAAGGCCGCCTCCACATTCTGCTCATTCAGCGATTTCTGCCAGTTTATCGCAGCCGTCACAAACTCTGTATAGTCAATAAACCCGCTTCCATCCGAGTCGCAATCCTGCATGATTTTGTCCACATCCACAGTGGAGGACAGACCCAGGAGCTTATAGCCCTTCATAAGCTCCTCTCGACTCAGTCTGCCGTCCTTGTTATCGTCCATTTCTATGAACTTTCTTCTCAGTTTCTCGGTTTCTTCCACGGAAGTAAGCTGCGAGGCGATGTATTGGAGAGTCGCTTGACGCAGTTTGTCGCTGGATCGGAAGGCTTTGAGGTGGTTCATGATGTCTAATTCCGCACCCTTGTCAGCCACTCCAATGCGTTCGCTTTGCTTGAGCCAGGGGTGCTGCAGCAGCTGCCGGGCTGTAGGTCTTCTGCTTGCGTCCAAAGTGAGCATCTGCGTGATGATGTCTTTGGCGGAGCTGGACACATTCTTCCACTCAGGACCTGTGTTACTCGTACGGGAGAAGTCGTATTGGCCCGCCTTCACCTTCGCTAGGATCTCCCTGTCTTTTCTCCCAGAGAACGGCGGAGCTCCCGAAAGTAAGATAAAGAGAATCACCCCACAGCTCCAGATGTCGCACTTCTCATTGTACTCCTTAGACAGGACCTCGGGAGCAATGTAGTACGGCTGAAATAGGACTTACAGTGCCAGTGACTAGTTTGAGGTTGGAGTTCGGGTCGAGTTTGCTGGAAGTGCCGAAATCGATAATCTTCAAAAGAGCATTTGGGGCTGGAGTTTCGAGTAGTAGATTTTCCGGCTTCAAATCCCTGTGCACGATTTGGTGTTCATGACAATAAGTCACGGCGGACAAGATTTGCTGCATGTAGGTCGAAGCCATCTTCTCGTTAAACTTGCGCAACTGTGTGATTTTATTGAAGAGTTCCCCTCCAGTGCACAGTTCTGAGACGATGTTGATGTGGTCAGTGTCGGTGATGACCTCGTAGACCTTGATGATGTTGGGGTGGTCCTGGGTAAGGGTTACCAACGACTTCAGTAGGAACACCTCGCTCAGCATCTGGCTTACCTGGGATTCGGGCAGGCGGTAGCGCTCAATCACCTTGACGGCTCGCTTGGCGCCTGTGGCTTTGTGGCGAGCTTCATAAACTCTGCCGTAGGCACCTGAGCCTAGAACTCGCTCCAGGTCATAGCTGCTCTCCAGCCTTCCTTCAGATTGGTGGATAAACTGCTCTGATTTGATGATGATTCTGGCCTTGTCTTGGTCCAGCGGAGGAAAAGAACTGGAATTGCTTGCTGGTTCAGGAGAAGGGTTAGAAGACAGGCAGCAACCCATCTTTTGCAATGGAAGCCATCCGCTTACCACGGCTATTAGGTTAAAAAACGGAAAAGAGATGAATCTGTGAAGTGATATTTTTATTGCTCTTATCAGCAATGTGAATTTAACTTAGTTGAATTTCAGCAATCTTGCTGAGTTCTGCTTGAAAATGCATTTACCCCTACAGTCTCTGACTATTGTTTAACAATAGCATTAAGGAAGGACGAAACACGAGAGAAGATACAAACCACTCGGGAGACTTTCCTGTGCTTGTGGATATCTCTTTGATGGGAATTTCAAGTAAAACGAGCACTTATTGAGTTGCTGTAACTCTGAATTCCATAACGATTTGCAGTTGCGTCATCAAAATTGGGAAATGAGGTTCCCTTGCATTAGTTCACAAACCACACAGACAGATAAGGTTTTCCAGCAGCTCCAGCCCTTTTCCCTTGAAGTCCGCTTTTCACGGTAGAGGATTTAAACTATGGTCACTGCCTTTCCCAGACAATTGATTAATGTCGTGGACGTTTTCAGCCTCGCTTCTACTCACCTACGTAGTCCTGACCCAAGCCTCGATCTGTCCAATGGTCAGTTGCCGCGACCTGCCGACAGGCACCTGCGCTACGGTAGTGTCCAGCACTGAAATCGGCATTACTTCGCAAGGCTGTGAGGCTGGATTTATCTGCACAGCGAAGGGACTGTTTGACTGGCTGGACAGGCTGGACACGGTGCCAGGCTCCAGCTATGCTTGCTATCCTGATAACACCGGGGTCACGTTTTCAGAGAAGATGTCCGCCAAGTGGCCCTGCTACACTCGAGTAGAAAACAAGAACTTCTATAACAACGCAACCTCAAACGCCTGTGCCTCCGATGAAGACTGCAAGCTGGCAGACAGCACAGTCGTCCGCGGCTCCTGCGTATGTGGACTGAGGGCTAGCAACCCTCTAGGGATCTGCCAACCTGACTACAGCGCAGATGTCTTCGCTGGGTACTGGGAGGAATGCGGCAGCGAGAGTTTCATTACTGACCCAGTCGTAGGGTACTATTGGCACCTCTACATGGCCTACTACCCCTACGTCGCCTACTTCGACGTGCCTTGCGCCACTTCTCTCCTAGAAGTAGCGGACTTCAAGACCTTCCAAACTGAGTACGAGTGGGGTCGCGGCTTGGCACTAGCTGCAGGTCTGTGGCTAGGCATAGTTAACTAGCAGGTCCGACGGACATAAAAGGGAGAGTAATGGAGGGCAGCGGCCCGGGTCCTTTGGAGAGACGGAGCAAAGCAGCAGTTTAGCTTGGTAGAAGAGCTGTAGACTAGATTCGGCCTTATCTTGATGCGGTGCATTGGACTATGTGGACTGTATGTTTGGATCGGGAGATGTCGCAGACGAGCAACACTCAAACTAACCGCTGTGGGACTGCGATTAGTAAAAGTGTAGCGCGCCTGGGACGTCCCCACTTACAGTTGGAGAGTATACAGGGCAATTAAGGGCGTGGCCAGTCGCCGAGCTCTGCTCTGGGAGCTTCCTTGCCCGGCCACTGACACACGCCCACTGGGACCCCTCACACACCACAGCAGCCGCTGGGATCAAAGCGGCGCCACGACTATTAATGATCACACATTGCCTCATCTACCCCTGCGCTATTACGGCCAAGAGGGCTTCCAGCGACCACCTTCAGACTCACTCCTGCCAAGTCCCAACCCTCGTTACTCGCCTACCCTTGAGAACAGCCCTGCAGTCTAGCTAAAATGGTCGATATCCTAAGCGACATGCAGCGGCAGGTACGTGAAATCTGCGTGTACCTGCACACCGAATTTGTGGCCTTGGTAGCCGCCAGACAGAGAGACAACGAGGAGGACAGCTTTATGGACTTATCAGAAGTACTGAGTCTGGATGTGACTGAGTCGCTGGAGCATATAGCGGCCGCAGTAAAGGAGTTGATGAGTGCGAAGAGGGATTTAAAGACGTGCAGAGAGACGGCAGTGGACCAGGACGAGCGGGAGCGGTATGAAAGAGCGCTGCAGAAGGTGGAAAGTGAGGTGCGCAACCATATCAAAGTAGGCACTAGGCAGGTGGAGCAGCAGCTCAAACTGCACATTGAGCACCTCCAACAGAAGATAGAGGACTGTGACAAGGGCAAAGCAGCGCTGACAGCCTCCTACGAGAAGGCAATGGAGGACCTGAGGAAGGACAACGCCACTCTGTCCGACCTTGTGAAAGCCAAAGATAAGGAACTCAGCGAGGCGAGGGCTGCTAGTATGCGCACTACTTCCGACATGAGGGACTCCAAAGCCAACGTTTCTGACTCTAGTTACTGTGAAAGGGCGGACAAGCCCAAACTTGCCCAAGACGTCAAGCTGCTGAAGCACAACTCGCGCAGAGAAGCTGCCCGCATGGTGGAAATGGAGAGGAAAGTGGGCGCTCTCGAGGACCAGCTGAAGAGTGTGCAGGCTGAATGCGGGGACAAGCAGAAAGAGTGCGATAAGTGGAAAAAAGAGTTTGAAGTCCTGCACGTCACTATGCGAAATAAAGAGTTCGTGGGTCTCGCGCCTCTCGACGACGCGAAGGCCGACTACTACAAGCGGCGATACGAGGAAAAGTGTTGTGAGCTGCTGCAGTTGGAAGGACGACTGAGCAGCCTTTCCCGCTCTCGCAAGCCCTCTGCCTCCATCCTCGAAGTCAGACGCTCTGTGAGGAAGTCGCCTGCGAGGGAAGGCAGCACTCGCAGTCCCTCGCCGCTGCCCGCCACCCTCAAGCGCACCAGAAGCTCGGAAACCAGGGAAATGTACACACAGATCGTCAGCACACTGGTCAAAGGCAGTGCGAGACAGAGGAAAGCGGGCGACAGGAGTCTGTCTATGGAGAGACTGAGAAAGGAAAAGCCTCGGCCCAGCTCCAATATGCGGTATTTCTCCATGATTGCGCAGAGTTCGAGGAAGTAGCTGCTGTAAATTGACAGTTTAGAGCTTTTTGCAGAGTTAGGACTGCAAGCGGATTATGAGGTGAAGCGGTTATCATGAGATATCCTTGCAAGGCGTCTAAAAGCTGGAAAGGAGTTAACCAATCCAGCAGTGCATTATCAGGTCCTCAAATTGTGTATATAAATAGACTGAATAACCCTGGCTATAGAGGCAGTTTCACTGACACTCATACTAAAGCCTGCAGCAAATCCATCATTTTCCTCAGTTAGGCATAAGTGCGCCCTTCAGCAGTACTATATACAGCAGCCTATCCCAAAACCGACCTGTGAATTCAGTACGAACGTTAGAATGTCTACGAGAACGCCAGTCCTCTATTCCCGCTTCCTTGCCTTTTTGGACTTTTTGGCGTAAATGTTGAGCGGCGGTCGGTCCCTGTCTGCCAGTCGTCTGACCATTGCAGTGACTTCCTTCAGTCGCTGTCCTAACTCCTCTGTGCGCTCTTTCGCCTGCCTCGCTTCTTCCTCCACCTCCAGAACTCTAAGTAGCATTCACTCGTGCGACATTTTCCCTTCTTCATCAGATATCTCCTCGATTTCCTCTATGTCACTGAGTCGCTGGCGACCTGCCAAATCCTTCAAAGACCCTTTCACCCGCTTCAGCTCCAGCAGACGCACAGTTTCTCGGTAGGCTTCAGTGTTCTTTTTCGAGCGTTCTTTTGCAATTTTGATGATTGTTTTGGCCTCTGTAGGGAAAGTCTTCATCATCTCTCGGAAATCCACTCTGGAAAGGATAAGCAACTGGCAGTCTCCGAAGCACTGTGCTGTATTCTGCCTCGGCCTCAACAGCACTATTTCCACTTCTCCCAGGTACGACCCTCTGAGTAAGCTTTTGTACACGATTAGGGACTCGGGAGTCACTAGGTTCACTCGCCCTTCGCTGATGAAGTACACTTCGTCTGCGAAGTCGTTTTCTTTGTATAGGAATTCCTCGTTTCTGCACTTTATTGGCCGCAGCTTGGTCATGACGTGCGACACGAAGGCGGAGTCTCGCTCCTTGAATAAGGGGAAAAGGCTGTAAATGCCTTTGTACATAGAGGTGGCTACCTCGAATCGCAGGTTTTTGGGCAATTCAGAGAACAAAGCATGTTTATCACTCCACACCAACCCTCGCTTGACAGCGTTTTCCTGCACTGCCTTCCGAATTTTGATTTTGGTGTCTTTGGAAATGCCTGTTTCAGTTGCGAATTCGTGTATCGCCGCCATCTTCGAGTTCAAAATGGACTCTCTGGAGTCAATAGAAGTCAACACGCTGGATAGCGAGCCTATTGTGAAGGAGTAAAACCCAACACCAATAAGCATCCACAAGAAGGCAAACGCCCGTTCAAAGTCATTCCCAGGCGTAATGTCCCCATACCCCACTGTAGTAATAGTCGTAACCGCCCAATAGACAGACATAAGGTACAGACGTTCCGTGCTTTCATCATACATTTTGTACTTCATGACCCAGCAGGTGGGTTCGAAGTTGGTGAGTCGTGCGGTGAAGTACCAGAGACAGCTGGAGACGTGCACACACACACTCACTGACAGTAGGAACTTCAGCAGTTTCCAGAGCCCTGAGTAAGCAATACGTGAGTTGATCTGTAGGAACTCGTTGATACGGTCGGAAGTCGTGGAGAGGGCAGTGCTTTTAAACATCCTCAAAACTCGCGTAATGCGGAAAAGCTTGTAGAGTCGCGGCAGTCTGAGCAGTCTCACCAGCGTGTTATACCTGCTGCTAGTCTCTTCCTCATCCACTCCACTCAAGTACTCTATGAGTGGGAAGGGAATGCAGGCTGTGATGTCAATCAGGAACCAGGAAGCAAAGTACTTCCGTGCTATTTTCCACCTGTCTGTCACCAGCTCTCCGTCTTCCTCGATTTCCACTGTGAAGAACGCGAGTACTACGTCTAGGAAGAACAGCACGTCCACAACCAGTTCGAAGCAGGCCCAGCCGTCCCAAAACACCACAGTTGCAAAGGCTATTCTGTACGGCATAATGAAGGCGGTGTAGACGAGCAGCAGACACATGATTACGTTCCAAAGCAGTTTGAAATTATTGCCTGGGGAGAGGAGACAGAACAGGTTATCTTGGTCGAGGTTGTAGATTGTGGCGTGGCGGAAGTCTTCCTGCTTCTTCGACTTCTTGTCGATGAGTTGGTCGATGTTCTGTTTGTACTGCATGTTCTGGTCCAGAAGTTCGTTCTGTGTGCCGTAGATGATGATGTCGTCCCCAATCCGCCTGAGTGCGCGGTCCAGCTTGATCTTGATGAAGGCTTTGCGCCACAGGGCCCTGTAGCGCTTGCTCTTTTCCATGGAATTAGGCGAAGAGAAGCCATCTGAAGGCTCTTCCCAAGTCCGCACTGTGTCTATCCGGGGGGATTTGAGTGTGTCGTCAGGCTCTGTGGGAAAGGTGAGAATTGGGTCGATAGGTGCAACTGCTTTACCTCGCTTCATCGATTATGTCTGAATTCACTATTGGCCACTATGCGGCTGGAGTTACAGTGAAGCCAGGAAGTCTTACAATGGATGCAGATACTGGTAACACTACCGAAGTCGCAACAGTCCTCTCTCAATACCAACCTAAACTGTTGTTTGTGTCTGCGGTCCTCCTACAGCCTAGCTCTACGTTAACTCATCATCACTATCTTCCTCCTGTCCATCCGCTATTATGGAGTTGGGCGGCACTGCAGACGTGCTGAAGGTCCGCTTCGCCCGCTCATACTCCTCCCGCTTGCCTGGGAAGTGATAGAGCAGGATTTCCTCGTATATCATGTCCTTCAGCTCCCGCATGGTCAGGACTTCTCTCTCGAACTCGAAGTCGAACAGAGACACAGGCTCTGCAAGTGGCTCGTCTTCCGCCTCTCTGAACTGTTCCAAGTAGGGATGCTCGAGTGCAGTTTCGACGGGGATGCGCTTTTTCGGGTCGAAAACGAGCATTTTCTTGAGGAGATCGACGGCTAGCGGGTTGCAACTAGCGAAGCGGGTGTCGAGGGTGGAAGGGAACTTCTTGGGCAGACGGAGCAGCTTTTCACGAGAGTTGGGGTTGGGGATGGCTGCCACTTCCTCGGCGGACGGAGTGCCGATTAGGTTGAAGATCAGTTCGAGCTGGTGAGTGGCGTCGTTCCCTGGCAGCAGCGGCATACGCAGCAGCAGTTCGCCCAAAATGCACCCCACACTCCATATGTCCAGCGCCTTTGTGTAAATCTTGTAGGTGAGCAACACTTCTGGGGCGCGGTACCATCTCGTGGCCACGTAGTCTGTCATACTCGCTGCTCTGACTTTCAGATTCGGCAGGTCCGCTCGAGCCAGGCCGAAGTCGCAAATCTTCAAATCGCAGCTGCCATTGACAAGCAAGTTCCTGGGCTTCAAGTCTCGGTGCAAGACACTCGCACTGTGCAGAAACTTGAGCCCTCTCAGGATCTGGTAGATAAAGAACTGACAGTGTTCGTCCTCCAGCGGCTGCGGACTGCGAATGACAGAGCTCAAGTCAGTTTCCATGAGTTCGTTGACGACATAGATTTCGTCCATTTCCTCTCTGGTGCGCGGCAGCTGAATGGCCTTAATGCCAATGATGTTTTCATGCTGCATGAGTCTCAGTATTTTCAGCTCTCGAAGAGTCCTTTTCGTGAAGGTGGGGTGTTCGAAGGCCTTCTCGATCTTCTTGATGGCGACCATTTCCCCTGTGCGAGTGTCCCTCGCAGAGACCACTACGCCATACGCCCCACTGCCCACCGTGTCCAGGATGTCGTAGCGCTGGTCCAGTTGGAAGGTAGAGCCCAGCACTTTGATGGTGCGGGAGTTTAGGGAGGAGGGGCCGTCTGTTAGGGAGTTTGAGAAGGGACCGAGAGGACGCTTGGCTTTGGGAGGATGAAGCGGCTCCACCATGATTATTCGCCATTCAGACCAAGGCGTTTCCCAGAAAACACCGCTAGCGGACTCAGAGACGCATCCTTCCAATACATCATATTAAGGACTTCTCGCATTACTAAAGCCTTTCAATAGCCTGAATACTGCAATTGGCTCCTGCACTCCCTGTCTCTAATCCCCCATAGCTGCACTCCCAGTCCCTTTCAAACCTGCACTGTCTTTAAACAAATAGAAATGACCGAATCCGTAGTCCACACCCAGCGTTCCAAGACAGACCAGTCCTTTTCCAGCACTGCAGACAGTACGGACGAGGTACTTGCCACCCAGTCTTCCAAGGCAGGCAATATCAAGGTTGTGTGTCGCTTCCGCCCTATCAACGAACGGGAAAGGACGTTGAATTTGGGGCTTTGCGTGGAGTTTCCGCAGGACCCGAAGCAGGTTTTTATTCATTCTACGTCGGAGCCGGGGAACGGCCCTCTGAAGTTCGCCTTCGACTACGTGTTTCCACCAGGTTCAGAGCAAGCCCTAGTCTACGAAGCAGCAGCGAAGCCAGTGGTGGAGTCAGTGCTGGAGGGCTTCAACGGCACAGTGTTCGCCTACGGACAAACAGGGTCCGGCAAGACCTTCACTATGTCCGGACTCGTAGATGACGACCGACTGAAGGGAATCATTCCTCGCATGATCGACACAGTCTTCGGCACTATTTCCACTTCCAGTGAACACATCGAGTTCACAGTTAAGATCGGCTACTGCGAAATCTACCTGGAAAAGATCAAAGACCTACTCAACCCTGCGAAGAACAACCTCAAAGTGCACGAAGACAAACTACGGGGGGTGTTCATTGCGGACCTCACCGAGGAGTACGTGTCCAATGACTTGGAAGTGCACGACTTGATGAAGGTCGGACAGGCCAATAGGGAAGTCGCCTTTACTTTGATGAATGAGGGCAGCTCCAGGTCGCACTCTCTGTTTATTATGACCATTATGCAGAGTAATACCACTGACTTTTCTGCGAAATCCGGTAAATTGTATTTGGTGGACCTGGCAGGGTCTGAGAAAGTGGGGAAAACCGGCGCAGAGGGCAAGCGACTGGACGAAGCGAAGAATATAAACAAGTCCTTATCCACCTTGGGACAAGTGATAAACGCACTGACAGACGGGAAGTCCTCACATGTGCCATATCGAGACAGCAAACTAACCAGAGTGCTTCAAGACTCCCTGGGCGGCAACTCCAAAACTTCACTCATCATAACTGCTTCTCCATCTGCCTTCAACGAGCCGGAGACCATTAGCACACTGCGCTTTGGAATCCGGGCGAAGGCGATAAAGAACAAGCCGACCATAAATAAGGAATACACAGTGGCAGAGCTCAAACTGCTGCTTTCCAAGGCTGAAGCTGAAATCGGCAAAAAGGTCAACCGAATCCAAATTCTGGAGTCCGTCCTGATGGACTCAGGACTGAAGCTGCCTGCTGAAGACGCTCCCTCCGACTCTCTCGATACACTCGAAACAGCAGCCAGCATCAAGAGTCCCTCACAGTGCGCTGACATGGAGGAACTGCAGAGAGAAGCAGAGGAGCTGAGGACGCAGGTAAGCGACCAGACTGAGACAATGATCTCTCTCATAGCCAGGCTGGAAGAGGGTGAAAGCCGAGTGAAGGAACTGCTGAGTCAGAGAGGCAAAATGCAGCAGGAGCTTAACGGCATGTTAGAGCTCATCCGCCAGCTGGAAGAAAGCCAGTACGATTCCGAGGAAAGGTACAGCAAGCTCGAGCGGAAGTGCTGTCAAAGGGAAACCAAGTTAGAGAAGGTGACTGTGAGATGTGAGGAAATGGACAGGACAGTTGCGCAGTTAACGCAAGAGTTGGCGCTGCTTAGACAGACAAGGAGCGAAACGGAGGGAAGTACTGCAGTCTGCACAGAAACATGTGAGCAGGAATTAGTCCGCGATTCAGAAATAGACGAGTTGCGGGGGAAACTGGAGAAGTGGGAGCGGACGCTGGCTGAAATCGCACTAATGAGCTCAGAGCCCGCTGTGTTGTTGCTTGTAAGCGGCGCAGACACTGGCCCCACCCAGGAATACGCAAATTTCAAACTCCGACTAATCGACTCCGAACGGCAGGTCTCCAAACTCACAGAGCAGATCACCCAACTGCAACATCACTTGCTCGAGCAGTCCAACAGCTTCAATTCTCAGCTCCAACAAGCAGTTTCCGCGGCTTTGGAAGCTGCCAGGATCGACTTCTCAGCCCAGCTCGACAGCCATTTGCAGCGAAATGCAGCTTTGACGGAGGAGAATGTGAAGTTGAGTCAAGACCTGGACTTCGCGCAAATAAACTATAAGAACTTAGTGGCTGCTAAAGACGAGGAAGAGCGCGGATTGCGCAGGAAAATCAGCAACTTGGAAAAAAGCCTCGAGCAGTACATCATCCGCCCTCAGCACAAACCCAAGAAGAGCGGTGCAGGGGACCCGCTATTGGAAGCACAGACAGGCCGGGAAGAGGTGCAGACCACTGTGTCCACTGAGCCTGCGGAGGACAGTTCGTCCAGAGGAGCGGAGGCTATCCTTGAAAGCGAGCGAACTTCTCGGTTCCTGCACAACCGCAGCAGTAAGATAAAGAAAACCATCAAAGGCGGGCAGAAGCTGAGTCTGATTGGCATGTTTAGTCCCTTCGCTTCCTTCGCCAAGTCTACCAAAGAGCACAAGAAGGGCGAATCGTCCTTCGAAGAGAACAAGGGACATGGGTATGAAAAGACACTCTTCAGGGACACGTAAATAGCTACCATTGGTCCTAAATCATAGGCACCAGGAGACTTCCTCGTCTTGAACTGCTGAACATTTCCTTTGTGGACTTGACTACGGCGATTCCAGGAGAGGAAGGCACAGGGGAAGGCGGCAGAGAGACCTGAAAAGCGCTCTTGTTGCGACTCCTCACTCGCACCGGAGGCAGCATTGGCGACTTGGGTCCGTCCAGGACGCGGTGCTCGAACATAGTGCGGTTACCGTGGCCTCCCCGGTTGGACGGACACACTAGGTTCTTCACAAAGACTCCCGCTTCCTCATTCAGCCAGCGAGGCCGCTTGGTGTTATGCCCCCCTGGGATCTTGATAATGATCTTGGTCAAGTTGGGGTACTGGTCGAATAGACGCACAGAGTGAGAGAGGTTCACCACTGTATCTTCCACGCTGTGGATAAAGACGCAGGGCATTTTGCACTTCGAAATCACCTTGATTGGGGCCACTTCTTCGATGTCGAATTCAGCCACTTTGCGCACTCGCTTGCGGAGGGACTGCAGAATCGGCCCGACGAAGGCTGAGGGCACATACTTGTACGACTGAATTATGTCCTTGCTCACTTCCGTCAGGGACGTGAAGGGGGAGTCCAGCACTAAAGCTTGAATCTGAGGGTCGGTGGCCGAGTACAGGATTGAGGATACTGCGCCCATTGACCTGCCCCACAGCGACACACTCGTAATCCCTTCATTTTCCCTCAAATGCCTTACCACGACCCTCACATCCTCCGCCTCGAAACAGCCCAAAGTCACATACTTCCCTCCACTCAGTCCCGACCCCGAGAAGTCAAATGCGAAGATGGACATCCCCATCGGTATAATGGTCTCCACTATATCAAAGGAGTCCAGCCGAGTCCCACAGTTCCCATGGCAGTACACTATGCAGGGCGGCTTGAAGTTGCCAGTGCGCTGGAAAGGCTCGAACCAGCTGCATTTCAGTAAGTGCCCGCGGGTGTTTTGGATCTACGTGAGGGTTACTTCCAGGTCTCTTCTGCGACAAATAGTGCCTTGCAGGTGGAATAGACTGGGACCGAGGTCTGTCTCTGGGTTGTAGATTTCCCTGGGTGGAGGGTACCTGCGAGGCCGGATGATGGCATGTGCAATGCTTTCCATAACTATATATGTGGCTGGAGGACCTGAAGTCTGCCTTGCAGTCCTATGAGGTGTACCTGGAAGGACCCTTGCACTGTGGAGCCACGGCCTGCATATATCGGGGTCTATGGGAAGGACAGGCAGTGGCAGTGAAGGTGGTGCAGCTTGGGGAGCTGACAGTGGAGCAGGTGGAAAGTGAGTGTAGAGTCATGCTGGCTCTGCAGTCTGGGGAGGTAGTCAAGGTGTATACGTGCTTTTGGGTCAAAGACAGCCGCGGGAAGGACTACTTCGTGCTAGTGTTGGAACTGTGTCGCAGAGATTTAGTGACGGAGATAAAAGAAAGAGCGAGTACAGGGCAGTTTTGGGCTGAGTCAGAAGTCTGGACGATGCTCTCCACCCTAGTGGACATACTTGCCTACATGCAGGAACAAGGCACAGCACACAGAGACCTGAAGCCTGAAAACATCTTCTTGTCAGACTCAGGACTCAAACTTGGCGACTTCGGCAGTGCAAAGGCACTCCCTAGCGCCAGTGTGCAGTCCACATTAGTGGGCACTCCCTTGTATATGAGTCCGAGACTGCGGGAAGGACTGGCCAGAGGACTGGAGCAGGTCCAGCACCACGTCTACAAATCGGATATGTACAGTTTGGGCGTTACTATGGTATATGTATGTATACTGCGGGCGCCCAGCAAGGCACTGTCTGAATTGATCAGTACCATTCAGTCTACTGGACACTACAGTGAAGCCCTGGTCAGCACTTTAGCCTGGATGACTAGGGAAGACGAGGAACTGAGGTGTGACTTCACCCAACTCCGCACCTACCTCAGCCAGTCCAAGGCAGGTGACACAGTGCAGTGCCTAAACTGCCGAAACGCCTTCGAAAGAAATGAGTTGAAGTCTCCGATCCTACTGCTGTGCAACCCAAGTGACCACCTCTTCTGCAGTCTTTCCTGCTACTTCAGCTTCAAATCCCTCCAATCGACCTGTCCCCAGTGTCACTCGCCGCTCCAGCCAATAGATTTGTCGCTCTTAGATACGCTGGAGCGGCAGGCCTACAACGCCGCCTACTGGGTGATTAACCTATAGAGATGTGATTTACATAGCGATTGAGTGAGGTCTTCTTGCGAACCGTGACTTGATCTGCAGTCCAAAGCCGCTCTCGTAGGCCTTGTTTTCCTTGTCTTCGGGCTTCCTTTGAGCCCAGGGGAAGCGATAAACTCCCTCATGCAGTCCAGGAAGCACTACAGACCTTGGCAACTGCGAAGGCGTGTGAGCGGCTTTCACCCTCTCTTCATTCTGTTTGACCAGAGAATAGGGCGCATATGAGGACTGGAGAGTTTTCCTGACTCTCCGGAGCGGGACTAATTTGGCTTCAGCAGCTAGAAAAGCAGGGACGGGAATTGCCTGCGTAACTCGAGCAGTCGCAATGAGCACCCTGCCATCCAGCATAGACAAGTAGGAGTAAGATTGCGCTTTGGACTCCGGGGCCGATAGTCGACTTTTCCTCGCAGACACACTCCTCGGGTGCAGTCTAGCTCCAGGGACACTGGGTCTAGGGTGCTTCCGCCTTCTTTCTTCTTTCCCGTTAGACGGCCTGTCCTTGTCCGGCCAGTCACAGGCCGCAGTCGCCCACACGTCTACGTCCAGCCCGCCCTCCTGACTCAGGTCCACTAGTCTGCGCACTGCCCTGCGCTCCTCTGCAGCGTCCACTCGGTTCTCTGCTAACTCCATTATAGAGTCGTATCTAAGTTAGCCCATGGGAGTGCTGCCTTCTGGTAGGTCCACCGAGAAGCTCATTCTGTTGCTTTTGACGACTGACGGGTTTCCGCTTTTATGCAGAAAGACTTCATAGTCTCCAGGGCGGAAACTAGAGAGCGGCGCTATTTCCACTATCTGCTCTGCATCGGTGCAGTTCAGGGAGCAGACGCCGATGGTTGTGCAGGGTGGGAAGTAAGCGATTTGGTACGTTTTCGGGAGAGCTTTGAGATGCTGGACCTTGGCTTTGAGGAAGTAGTCGGAAGTCAGCTCTAGGTTGCAGATCTTCACAGGCAGACGCTTGGGAAGGTCGATTTTCTGCCTTAGATCTGCCTGCAGTTGCTCGAGTTCCGCACTTTTTGCTCTGATTTGCTGCTTTAGGCTCACCAGTTGCCCCACTATATCGGAAGCGCGCTTCTCTTGCGCAACTTTCGTCTCGCTGATTTGCCGCAGTTCCTCCTGCAGGGCCAACACAGCCTCGCGCACGTCCAGTTTGGTCTGGTACGACAGCAGCATTTGGTGAAAAACGTAGCAACCCGTGGAAATAGCTTCGTTCACAAGCATAAAAGCAGGCTTGTCATTTGCACTCGAAGCCTCAAATATACGCGTAGCAGTCAAAAAAGTGGCAACTAGTCCGCTCCTAAACCCCTCACTCAGGTCCTTGCAGAGTTTCTCCAAATCCCTGGGCTCTTCACACAGTTCCCTCAAAGCCGTCTCCGAGTTCACCACTCTGACCACCTGTGCGTCCAACTCTGTTGTGGACACTCCCAGCGTCACAGCGACTTCCACCAACACGGGCGCAGTGCCCTTTACAGGACGCTGCAGCAGTCCCAGTACACAGCGGATTACCTCCGGACTCACGCACACCACTTGATTGTCAGAGGTCGGCAACTGCAGTTTGCTCCTCAGCCACAAATCCGTTTCCGGTCTCTTCTTTTCTGCGTCCCAACTATAGTCCAGAACGGCTTCTCGGCCGAGAGTGTGGGAGAGGTGCTTGGACAGGAGGACGGCGGTGTCGTCCTGGGAGGAGATCAGCAGGGGAGAGCTGATTCTGCCCAGGCCCTCTATGAACAGAGCCGCTGTCTGTGCGAAGGAATCTGTCAAGGGATCTTGGCCGAGCAAGATCAGTCTGCATACTCGAGACCGGGCAGGCATTTCTATATTTCAGAAAGGAAGGAGGGAGGAAACCTGCTTAAAATCTAGTGTAGAAATTCACTCTTCGCTGCAATTCCGCATAGAAGTCCTGCTTGTCCCGGACTCGCTCCTCGTACTGACTGCCCTGGAAGCCTGCAAGCTGCTTTTTCATAGTCTGCATGAAGTAGAAGGCTGCATGCTTCCCAAAGAAGTTGATCACTGCAGTGGGCAAAAAGCGCTGAATGAGACTTACGAGTCTGATATCTGCGTGGCCTGCAACCATCATATGAGTTAGTTCCGCCTCCAGAACTGTCACTTTGGCGCAGGCCACAGAGACCTCGCAGCGAACTATGTGCGGGTCTGGATACGGAATGGGGAAGCCGAGGAAAGAGGAGTCGCAGGGAGAACGGGCAGTGAGCAGAGCTGCGCGACTTTCCAAGAGCGGGAACCCTACGCACTGCAGAACCGCTTCTCGGTTAGTCACAGGCCAAGGCACATCATAGATGTACTTGACAAGTCTGCGGAAAGTAGTAGGCGCAGCGAGTATTTCTGAGTAACTAAGCCGATGCACACTGCGTAGGTCTCACAGCGTAGGCAGCAAGTCCACCTCCGCACAGAGCGCTAGCACAGGGAACACTGGTTGAGGCAGTATTGCTGTCACTCCGATCATGAAGCTGTCCCCAGAGCCGTGGCAAAAGGTCGCGATTCCTGCTTCGTCCCGGACCTTCTTCCAGCTGCTCATCTCGTCCAGTAGGCCTAAACAGCGGTCTGCAAAGGGCATGTCCTGCAGCAGCAGTTGAGTTTCTGGGAGTTCGTCTAAGAGCTCTCGGTCTGTAGCGGGACTTTGGTATAAGTCCAGGGCTTCGGAGAGGTAGTCATCGTAGAACATGTGGAGGAACTGCTCTCGGACACTCAGGGTGGAGAAGGACTCTTCGTAGTTCATTGCGGACATTTGTACTATTGGCGAGCTGTTATGTATGGCTTATTAGGATGCGGCACTCCTGACAGTACCCATGTCGCTCTCCTGGAGGAGCCGGGCATAGAGAAGAGCAAGAAAGGGCTACAATTGGTAATTAGCTTCGACTCATTTCTTCGAAACCGTAGTCAGAAGTGTGCTTTTCCCTGCTCGAAAATGCTTGCTGCTTGTTTATGTTTAGCGAAAACTGCAGACAATTGACAAGGAAAGTAAAGGTTTTCGAACTAATAGTGATCACATACACGCAGAATTGCATTTTAAAGTGCCGCCGAGCTGTAAAAACCCTATATTAGACTTCGAAGAACCCGCCATAATTGCTATATCAAAATAATGGATAAAAATCAACGGCAAGAATCAGGTCCCAACACAGCGAAAGAGAAAGATCACACTGAAGAACAGAAGAGAGACAGACCCCAGCAGACTACAGCGTCTCCCCTTTCCCTGAATACCTTGAACCTGTCCTCTGCTAGTTCTGAATTCGACTTCAACCCTGCAAGTGTCCAAACCTCAGAGGAAGCAAACCTCGAGTACGCCTCTTTCCCAGAGGACAAGGAGCCAGTGACAGCGAGTGCAGAGTGGCTGAGGGAGTGCGAAACTGCAACAATGAGGAAGAGAACGACAGAGGCGAGACTGGCGGCTCTCCACAATAGACTACTGAACAGAGAGGAGCGGGAAGATGTCACTTTTTACCAAGATGTTCAGGAGTTGTCCTCTGGCTCTGATGAAGACACTGAGAAATCGGAAGAGTCTGACTATGATTTGCTGAACTGTCGGGAGTCCGTTCGATTTGCGGACAAGCAAATGCAGGTGTGTCGGGAGCTTATGGAGTACTGGAGGAAGGAGGCTGCAAGAGCAGCGGAACGCATTCAAAGAGCTAAAATGGGGGAAGCAAAGAGAGGAATGCTGGGAACCAGCCAAACTGTGGCCAACCCCCATACA
>Ga0247837_1002387_pt1 | contig 35794 bp, 23 predicted proteins | sample LaCtaG_2_FD_187115 | JGI IMG/M metagenome (GOLD analysis project Ga0247837, IMG submission 187115) | Freshwater microbial communities from meromictic Lake La Cruz, Castile-La Mancha, Spain - LaCruzMarch2015_14.5m | ecosystem: Environmental > Aquatic > Freshwater > Lake | place: Spain: Castile-La...
CATCGACGGCTACTACAACACCCACCGTCGCCACTCCTCCCTCAACTACCTTTCACCAACAGCCTTCGAGGCTCAATTAGCTCTCGAAGCTTAACTAAATTTTGGTCCAGAAATAGCTAGCACCTCAAACAGCGTTCGAGAAAAGTCAAACTTCACGCTGACGGATTCGTCCTTGAACCCGGCCGCATCTATCTTGGGACTACTCAAGAAACAATTGGCAGTGACTATTTCGTGACGCTTCTTCTCGGAAGATCCTCGGTTGGCAGGCTTGGCATTTTCCTCAATGTTACGGCAGACCTCGGGCATATTGGGAGCCGCTCAAGATGGACTTTGGAGCTAACGGTCGTTCAGCCCGTTCGCATCTACCCAAGAATGAAGATCGGACAAGTTTCGTTCTGGGTAACCGACCATCGCACCAAGCACCGCTACAAAGGACGATACCACAACGACGCCAAACCGATTGCGAACCGAGACTACAAACTGAATCGCTCACTCAAATGATTCTCACGGGTTCACAGATTCACCAAGGAGTCGAGAACGGCGACATTGTCATTCGTCCCTTTCACAAGCGTCAGATCACCCCGAACGCCTACGATTTCAGACTCGGGGACCGTTGCTGCATTTACACAGAGGAGACGCTCGACGCAGCAGTGGAAAACAAGACACGAACGTTCACAATTCCTCCTGAGGGGATCATCCTCGAACCAACGCGAATTTACTTGGTGAACACCAAGGAGACGATGGGCAGCCATCGGTTCGTCCCCATTATCAGGGGACGCTCATCTGTCGGACGACTTGGAATATTCATTGATGTTACAGCTGATTTAATTGATCTTGGATCAATCAACCAGTGGACACTCCAACTTCATGCTGTGCTTCCTGTCCGAGTCTATCCCGGAATGCTAATCGGCCAGGTGACATTCTGGCGAACATATGGAAAAAGGAGTCAATATCAGGGTAAATACCTTGATCGTCCGAGTCCCGCCTCCTCTCTCTCCTATCTCGATTATGAAAAGTAAAACCAAGCCAAAGCGCAGCACCATCTACGGCACCGCATTATTGGATAACGTGCACGATGCGGTTCATGGTCCAATTGATTTGCGGGACGAATATGCGTCCCCACATGGGCCTGTGATTCAAAGGCTAATCAATGCACCATTTCTGGCGCGGCTCAGATTCATCAAACAACTCAGCTACACGTCGCATTTCGTAACATCAGCGGATCACAGCCGGTTTGCTCACTCCTTAGGAACAATGCATGTAATGCGGCTGCTCATGCGTAGCCTAAAGTCTTCATCTCGCTTCAACTGTGAAGCACTGTTCGCATCACTTTCTCGCCATTATCCGAAGTGGATAAGCGCATCAGAGAAAAACGACGCTGAAAGACAATATCAGCGATTGACTCAGCACATGTTGCTTGCGGCACTTTTGCAAGATGTTGGCGAACTACCCAGCAACATTGCTACAGGGTTCTTCTGCTACTGTGGAGCACAGTTTCATGAAGCGCTGAAGCCTTTCGCCTTTCATTCCATTAATGTTTCAAACAAGGAGCTTACTGGAATTGGTCTTGTCGCTGAGTATCTGACGGTGCCCGGGCAAGAAAAACTACGGGCCTCGACTTGCTGGCCCCTTGTCTTTTCACTGATCACAGGGCAGCTTCCGAGTGGTTCGCCGTTTCCGAGCGAACTAAAGTGCTTGTATCACCTGATTGACGGTGAGGTGGATGCAGACAGAATCGACTACGTTCATCGGGACGCGCTACACTGCCTTGGAGAAAGGGTGAGCCCGGTTGCTCTTATCCACTCTTTGGTGACAGTCGATGCAGCTGGCCCAGTATTCGGCAATTCCTCTGCAGTTTCATTCTTCTATGTGCTTCGGGCTCGCCTCTGGAGCACGGTTTACTTTTCACCGCAAAATCGATTTCGACTTTCGTTGCTGCTCACTGTAATGCGCGGGGCACTACGAGTTACGGACAAGGCTACCCGCGCCCGAATTTGCCTGGAACTTTTTGGAACAAAATCGCCAGAACAAATGACGATTCCCGAATTTTTGGGGTTTCATGACCACATGTTATCAATGGGAATCAAGGAGTTGGCCAAAGACAAAGACTCCCTACGTCAGAAACTGGGACAGAAAGCATCCTGTGCATTACTGCTTTTGGAGGGGTCGGCTTCTCCAGATTATGAATGCGTTTGGACAACCTTAAAAGTCGATGAATTGAGAACTGTGCAAGATATAGATGTTCCGAATACTGTGTTTTTCGACACATTTAGCGATTACACCGCTGTGAAATCCTTCCGCAAGAGGGCAGTCAGAATTGAAGCTCCAGAGTTCCGCTTGCGTCAGAATTCCACTGTGTTCCTTGAGGAGGCTGGCGGTCCATTCTTGCCTTGGTTTGAGGCCGAGCCTTGTCCCGCTCCGATGTTGGCACCGTATAGTGTATTGGCATACTTACCCAGGGTAAATACCGCTGAAATCGAGAACTTTATCAATAGGTGCATCAATGCTCCCAATTCGGTGATTGCGAAGGCGCTGGAAGACAATCCATTCGTTCCCTTCGAGTTGCATGACACGAGGAAACTGCCGGGGTTCACTGGCAAGGATATTTTCGTGAGCTTTTGTTGGAAGGACATCCTCACTGTAAGGCGTGTGCTCGCCGCTCTTTATCAAATGAGGAGAAGGTATTTCGCTATCACATCTCCGACTCACGGCATCGGAAATTCGACCCAAGTGAACAGTGAAGTGGCTGCAAAAAATGCAGGCGCGGCGCTTATCATCACGTCGAGCGATTATTGCGAAAGGCTCGCCGTAAAAGAGTCTCCGCTTCGAGCCGAGATGGATATTCTTCGTAGCCGCCGAGCGAAAGAGGGAGCGCGACTTAAATGCCCAGTGTTGAGTGTGTGCAATTTTAAAGAAATCGAAGATAAGTTTCCGTTTGAATATGTGTGCGATGACAGAAAGCATTTTCCATATGTGGGAAAGGAACTGGCAAATGCAATCGGCACGGAACTTCACGACATAGTCCGCTCTGCGGTGGAATTCATCGAGGAGAAAAAGTGATGAGCAGAACGAAACAAGACGGCATGAACAAGGTGGGAGAGAAGGATTTTATTCGTGATTTCATCAAGCCATTCTTTAATAGCGCCGATGACCCTTACGGTGTTGGTGACGATTGCGCGATGGTCTCTTTCGGGGATGAAATGGCACTGCTCTCGACCGACCGTGTTCCCAGCGATCTAACAGCCTTCCGACTTGGGATACTTGATTATCGCGGATTGGGGGACTATCTCGCCCGCCTAAACCTCAGTGACATTGCCGCTTGTGGAGGGCATCCGGCCGGGCTCCTGCTAAACTTGGGCCTTCCGCCGGACGTAGCCTACGATGAGGTTCAGTCACTTTGTCGAGGCTTTGAGGCTTGTGCTGCCAGACACCAAACACCGGTGCTTGGTGGGGATATTACAAGCGCGTGCGAGCTAAGTATCAGCGCGACGTCGATTGGGAAAGCTGCTAGAGGCCAAGTCCTGACACGGCGCGGCGCACGACCTGGCGACAGTGTGTTCCTCAGCCGCCCGTTGGGGCTAACGCCCGCCGCGTTTCAGGTGTTTCTCGGAGGACTCGAAAGGCAGCTGCCCGATGACGTGCTTTCGGTTCTTCGACGGCAGTTCACTCAAATGGAGCCGATGTTGTCTTTGGGGCAGGCGCTCGGCGCAAGTGGTCGCTGCGGGGCTTGCATGGACAATACCGACGGGATTGGGCAGTCTCTGAGCGAGTTGAGCGAAGCGAGTAAAGTGGCCTTCGTTGTTCAGCAATCTGCGCTTCGCATACCAGCAGCAGTCGAAATGGTAAGCCAAGAGGCGGGTGTGGAGCCTTTGTCCATTGTATTCAACGGTGGGGCAGATTTCTCACTTGTTGGCACCCTCACGGGTGACTGGACAAGTGAACGTGCGTCGGAGGAGTTTGGTCACCCTCTTGAAATCATCGGGAGAGTCGAGGCAGGAACAGGTCTGTGGCTCGAAGACGCGGAGCGAAAACCTTTGAACTTCCGAGGTTGGAACTATTTTCAAGGGAGTTCGAGTGACGGACTGCTGTCGCCCAAAGCAAAACCATAAAGCAAAGAGCATGAGCAACACAGCAAACTTCAAAGTCGATCCACGACTCGCCTCGATTCTCGGGGACAGCTATACGAGCAGTGAACACGCGCTCAAGGAACTCATCGACAACTCATGGGACGCGGAAGCCACCGAGGTGCGTGTGACCTTGCCGACCATTCTGTCAGGCGACCCTATCATTGTGGAGGACAACGGCAGCGGAATGAAACCCGCCGAGGTGCGCGACGAGTATTTGAATATCGCCAGCCCGCGTTGGACGCGGAAGGGCGAGAAGACACCAAACAAGAATCGTCTGGTGAAGGGCCGCCGAGGCGTGGGCAAGTTTGCTGGGTTGATTCTTGCCTCGCGCATGGAATTGGAAGCATCAGCATTTGGATTCACCACCAGAGAGGAGGTGGATAAGGAATTGCTACTACGTGACTCGAAAGACTTGGAACAGGTGCAACTGCCATTCTCATCCAAGGAAGTGGATTCCTCGCTACACGGCACGCGGATCGTCCTTTCGAGGCTGAATCCAAATCTCAATCTTCCTCAACCAGACCGATTCAAACAAATCCTCGCGCGCGATTATGGACGTGAGACTGACTTTGTCATTTTGGTAAACGGCGAGCGCGTCTTCGCGTTTGATGTGCCAGGCACCACCTTCGAGTGCGAAGTGGCTTTGCCCAATGGCACCACGGCGAAGGCGACCTACACGATTGCGGACAAGCCTCTCCCCGCCAAACATTCGGGAGTAGTGCTGCGACAAGGCGGGAAGACGATTGGAAAAGCGCATCTATTTGGCTTGGAGGGAGTCGATGAGCTTTCCGACCGGTTGCGTCGCCGAATCGTAGGAGAGGTGAATGTCCCCCCAGACGCAATCGAACTGACTGCCGCTGGCGGCAATGTGATCGAGAGTGACAAGTCGTTCGAGCATCTATCTGGCGAGTTGCAGAAGCAATTTCATGAAAGCCTCACCCAAACTCACACGAACGAGGTGAACCTCGCCAAAGGCCGATGGAAGCAGCAGATGGACCGACGCCTCGTCAGTGTGCCGGAGCATCGTCGCGGCATCATTGAGCAGAGGATGAACCGGCTTATCTCTCGGGCGTATCAGGAAGGTGAAAAAGAGGAACGAATCGGAACCCTCGTTGATCTCGTGCTGGATGCGCTGGAACACGACGAATACTGGGCTGTTTGCAACGAACTCCACGATACCGACCGTGCAGACGTGATGCATCTCGCCGATGCGCTGCTCGAATTCGGATTGTGCGACTTGGCCTTCATGGGGCGGCAGGCAAAGAGTCGTTTGGACTTTCTGAAATCACTCGACCGGCTGGCGCGAAATCCAGACACGCTGGAAAAGCAGATGCACAAGGCGATTGAAAAGAACCTTTGGGTTTTCGGCCCTCAATACAGCCTCATGGCGAGCAACCAGCAGTTGGGCTCGATAGCAGAGCAGTGTGGCGAGTCCGTGACCGCGCATCCGACTAACAAGACGCGCCCCGATTTACTCCTGTCGCAGGACGCTTTCAAGAATCGGCTTCTGGTGGAGTTCAAGCGTCCCAAGCATGCAGTTGACCGTGACGATGAAGGGCAGGCCAAGAAGTATGCGGATTGGCTCAAAAGAGAGCTTCAGATGTCGGTGGACATTGTCGTCATCGGGGGAACAACGGACGCCTCGCTCTGCGATGAGTATTCTGGGAAGCGGACGCAGTTTCTCAGCTACGCCAAACTCATCGCCGACGCGCAGGCATCATTGGATTGGATGCTTGAGCAATTGACTCAGAAGCCCTGAAGCGCACCGCAGCCAGTATGGCTTCGGCGGCAAGGTGAACGAAAAGACCGGCGAGATGTCCTATGGCTTCGCCAGCAACCTGCGCGATGCCTTGCCGAATGCGTCGTTCATCGACTTCACCCGCACGCCAGTCGAAAAGACACACGTGAGGACGCATTGAGTGTGAAGGCGTGGCTCACTTCCCCTTCAAATGCTCTTCAAACCACGCGATCTCCAGTGCGGTCGCTTCCTGGAAACCTTCGCGGTAGATGCCGTAGTGCGTGATGCCTTTGACGACGTGAAACTTCGACGGCACGCCGCGAGCGGCGATCTGCTTTTGCGCCTCGGCGACGATGTCGTTGTTGCTCAGTTCCTCGTTCTCCGCGACGACGAAGAGCGCAGGCACGTTGATCTTCGCGGCGGCTTCGAGGCCACTGAAGCCGATGCTCTTGGCCGCGTTCGTCCGCATGTTCGAGTATTTCTCCATCTTGCCGGTCATCTTGCCCGTCTCCAGCGGCACAGGCTCCACCTCGCCGCGTGCCTGCTGCGTGTGCAATTTGTAGGCGGCGGCGAGGGCACGGTCCCGATTCGCACCGCCGAGCCCCGGCACCTGCGCGACGACGCACTTCACGCGTGGGTCCGTGCCCGCCATGTAAGTCACGAGGCCGCCGCCGTAGCTGCTGCCCATGATGCCGATGCGTTGCGCGTCCACCGTCGGCTCGCCCGCGAGGAAGCTGATCGCCGCGCGAATGTCCTCGGTCTGGTCGGTGTAGTTCATCTGCCAGCGCAGCGCCTTCACCTTGATCGTCAGCTCGCCCTTCTCGTCCGGTTTCGGCTGTGGCTCGGCGGCCATGAGCTGGCTCTCGCTCTCTCCCCAGCCCCGATAATCGAAAGCCAGCGCCACATAGCCCTTCTCCGCAAAGATCGGCCCCAAGCGCCCGCCCGTGCCGCCTTTCGTGCCGCCCGTTCCCGCGCAAAAGACGATGGCAGGCAGCTTCTCGCCTTCCTTGCGGTTCTTCGGCAGGTAAAGATCTCCCGCCATGCGCGTGCCATCGCTCCAGATGGTGATGGCACGTTTCTCGACCGTGTCCGGCAAGGCCCCGCGTGCCGCAGGCTCATTCGGATTCGCCGAACCTGGGGCGGGTGCCGTTGATGGAGATGGACTTGGCGTCGTTCCCTTCGTCTGGCCTTTCCCTTTGGCCTTGGTGAAATACGCCGTCAGCTCCGCCACGGTGCCGATGCCGTCTTTGTCCGCGTCGATCAGATCAAAGATCTTCGGCATCTCCTCACGGGAGACTTTGCCATCGCCATTGCGGTCGATTTTTTTGAGGCCATCTGGTAGCGTGGTGTTTTGCGCGAATGCGAGGCTTGTGAAAAGTAAAAGTGTGAATGCAGTCTTCATAGTCTTTGAGTGATTGGGTTATTGCATCGCCACCTTCGTGCTAAGCGGGACGAAGTATTCAAAGTAGCCGAGCATCATCTCGTCCACGGTTTGGCTACCCCATTTCACGAGCTTCGACGGGTCGGGGTTGGCTTTGTTGGCGGCGCTGTTGTCATACACCGCAGTGATGGTCAGGGTGCTGCCGCGTGGGATGAGCTTGGGCTGTTTGTAGTCGTAGCGCAGCTGCCAGTTGAAGTCGTAGCGGGGGATGTCGAGCAGCGTTTCGGTTTTGCCATCGGCGTAGGTGACTTCGTATTTGAAGGCCTTCCCACGTATGTGCAGGTGCGCCATGTAGCCGGTGATGGGGAGGTCGAAGGGCACGCGGCGGGTCTGTGTCTCGACGTGGTGCGAGGCTCCGGGCGGGATGGCGATGCGGTTGTTCGCGAGGGCGAGGGTCTTCACTTCATATTGCGGCGCGGTCTTGGCAAAGACGAGGCCCATGCGCAGGCGTTCCTTCTTGGCCTTGCCGCTGGGGGTGTAGTGAATCTGGAAGCTCACGCGTGCTCCGGCGGGGATTTTGCGGGCGAATCCATCGGGATACACACAAGCGCCGTTGCCGGGCACATAGATGGCCCAGTAGCCGCCGGCGCCTTCTTCGCGGTCGCGGGCATCGGCACCTTTTTCATGCACCTGGACGATGACGTGATGCACCACGTCGCGCTCGCTGGGGAGGATTTCATAGGCGGTGACCCATTGGTCCTCGGCGATGTCGGTATCGACGACATCGAAGGCGTAGGGCATGAAACCGTCGGCTTTGATGTCATAGGCGCGGCTGAGCGGGATGACGAGGTCGGGCGTGCCGATGCTCCACTCGGCGGGGTAAGTGCGTTTCGCGGGGGCGTCGGCCACGTTGCCGAGTGGGCGGTCGCTGGACTCGATCCAGGCGAGCAGATCGGCTTTGTCCTTGGCGGAGAGGGAGCAATCATTGGCCCAGGGATTCGATGTGGCTTTTTCATCCAACGCGGCGAACCACGGCGGCATGGTGCCTTCAGAAATGACGCGCTTGATGACCTTGGCGCGGTCTTTGACTTCCTCGATGTCGTCGAGCGCAAAGGGCGCGATGCCGCCGTCGCGATGGCAGGTGACGCAGTTTTGCTGAAGGATGCGGGCGACATCGCGATGGTAGGTGACGGGCGAGGCGGCGAGCTTCGGCGCGCTGCCGAGATCGAGTTCGCAACCCGGCGCGGCGGTGGCGGCGATGTGCGGTGACTCCTTCTTCAAGAACGCGGCGATGGCATCGTGCAGGTAGCGATGCTTGGGCGCGTCGAGGTTGTAGTTGATGCCATACTGGTCGTCGAAGGCACCGCGATAGACGAGCGTGCGCGTGGCATCGAGCAGGAAGACCTCCGTCGTGGTGCGGGCCTGGAGCGCGGTGGTGAGCGTCTTCTCCTCGTCATGAATGTAGGGCGAAGTGAGGCCGTGCTCGGCGAGCTGCGCTTTGATTTCCTCCGCTTTCTCGCTGGCAAACGGATTCACCAGCAGCAGCGCGAGGCCTTTGCCCGCGAGTTGTTTTTCCAGCGTCGCGATGCTGGGGATGTAGCGCTTGCTCACGGGGCAGGTGGCGCTGGTCATGATGATGACGATGCCCTTGCTGCTCTTCAACTCGCTCAAGCGATGCGCCTTGCCAGCGAGATCGGTGAACGGTGCATCGGCAATCATACGCCCGATGCCGACATCGCCCGGCTTGAGAATCTCCGGCCCGCTGGTGACCTTCTTCACGTCCTCCGGCGAGATCGCTGGTGCTGCCGCTGGCATTCCGCGACCACCACCCGCGCCGCCGCGTGCCACGATCTTCTTCACCATTGCCAGATCTTCCGCGTCGATCACGCCATCGGCATTCGAGTCCACACGATTGAACCACTGCGCCCCGGCGGATTCTTCGCGCGTGATCTTGCCGTCCGCATTCACGTCGAACTGCTTCACCATCGCGTCGATTTGACTGACAGCCGGTGATGGTGGCTGCGGCGTGCCAGGCACGGAAGGCGTGGTCGGTGCCGTTTTGCCAGAAACTTGGTTGTATTCCGCCAGAGAAATCGCGCCGTCCTTGTCGAGGTCGAAACGGGCAAAGGCCTGCGGGCTCGCCAGCTCGTCGGTGGTCACTTTGCCGTCGCTGTTCTTATCGTAGCCGGAGAAGACGGCATCCGCAGGCACCGTGACCGTGGGGGTGGCAGCGCCGGGTGGAGTTTCAGGTTTCATCGGCGTGGTGGGTGTGCCTGTGCCGCCGCCCGCCTGTTTCATGAACTGCTTGAGCCGCTCCAACTCGGTTGCATCCACCACGCCATCTGCGTTCTGGTCGATGCGGTCAAACCATTTGGCTCCGGCGGCCTCCTCGCGGGTGATGGTGCCGTTTCCATCCTTGTCGAGCTGCTTCACCATTCCTTCGAGCTGCCCGCCGCTACTCATCTTCTGCGCGTAGCCGCTCACGCGCTGCATCTCGGCCTCGTCGAGCACGCCATCGCCATTCTCGTCCGCTTGAGCGAACCACGGGGCACCCGCAGCGTCCTCTTTGGTGATCTTGCCATCGCCGTTGGCATCAAAACTCTTGAGCACGGCGGCCACAGCCGGTGAGGTAGTGGTAGGCGCAGGCGTGGCTGGCGAAGTCTCACCCGGCTTAGTCGGTGTGCCTGGCGAAGTTGTTGGCTTCGGCGTCGTGCCGCCAGTGACCGAGTTGTATTCCTCCAGCGTGATGCTGCCGTCTTTGTTCGTGTCAATGCGATCAAAGGCCTGCGTGTTTGGCAGTTCCTCCGAGGTGACTTTGCCGTCGCTGTTTTTGTCAAAGCGCTGGAAGACGCCGCCACCGGGCGATTGAGCGGAGGCCATGGCGAGGCCCGAAAGGGCGATGAGGAGAGTGAGTGTCGTTTTCATTACTTGGCTGGAGAGTTGGAGTTCGCAGCGCGGCGGCTGACGCGTTCTTGATTGGTCTGGCGGATGATTTCGCGCTGCTCTGGTGTGAGCTGCTTCCACATGTCGAGGCCGTGGCGCTTGAAGGCATCCGTCACCTTTTGCGCGGACTCCTGCTGGATGGCGTTGAAGTCAGACAGCAGGCGGTCGTAGCTCGGCTTGAGCTTCGCCTGTTGCTCAGGCGTGGCGTCGATGCGGGCGAAATCCTGCGCCATGCGCTGCTCCAGCCAGCGCTCGGCCCATTCCTGACTCTGCGTCCAAGCGGGGCGACCGTGAGTCACGCGACTGGACACAGCATAACCACACATGCTGCCCATCACGAACAAGGCGACGAGACAGGAAACAACTTTGAGAACGGGTTTGGCATTCATGATCAACGGGAGGTGGTGAGTTCGGTTTCGAGCATGACTTGAGCGATCACATCTGCGTCGTCTGGCGGCTGCGTTTCAGGCGAACCAAGCATGACGCAGGCAATCGTGATCACCGCCGCCACCGGCAGTGCCCCGAGTGCAAATGTCTCCCAAAGCGTCGGCGCACGGCCCTCGCGTAGCTTTGCCAGCACCCGCGTGGCGAGGCCGAGCGGCAGTTCATCCGCATATGGATCGCCGTCACTCCGCGTGGCGGCAGCGAGGCGTTGCAGGAGCTTGTCTGGATCGTTCATGGCGAGTGCGAGTTCGGTTTTCACAGACTCACATCCCGCTCACCGGCACCGGTTACATCAGGGCGGAGATTTTTCTTCACCCTCCAGCCTTTGCAGCGCCGCGTGCATCTTCTTCCGTGCCCGAAACGCCCGCACCTTGACCACGATGCGGCTAATTCCCATGACCTGGGCGATCTCCTCCAGCGACTTCTCCTCCAGATGCAGCAGCGACAAAATCAGGCGGTCATCCGCGCTCAGCGTATCGAGCAGCTTGTGCATCAAAGATCGCGCCTCCCGCGTCTCGATGCCCTCCAGCGGCTCATCATCGCGCCGTGCATTCAGAAACGCCTGCTGCTCGCCCTCGCTCAAGTCCGACCACCGCCACTCCGGCCTGCGCGACATCGTGCGCCAGCGCTTCCGGCACACATTCATCGCAATCCGCGACACCCAATGCTCCAACGGCGCTCCCTCAGCCTTCCATCTTGGCAGAGCCTCAAACACCCGCATAAACACCTCCTGCTCCAAATCCTCCCACTCCTCCACTCGCGTCCAATGCCGCCGGATAATCCCCGCAACACGCGGATGCAACTCCTCCATCAATCTCCGTGCAGCTTCCTCATCGCGCCTCGCCACCCAGTCGGCTATGTCATTGAGGAGAGTGGATGGCATCGTGCTTTCGGCGGTGAAGACAAAACAGCCGTGGCCTGGAATGGTTGCGGACGCTTTTGTAGAATCACCCGGCGTTAGATCGCTGTAAGAATTGGGATTCGATGATCATGCTCTTACCTCTCTGGTGAACGCACGGAACATGGACACTTTATGCTCCCGTTGAAGCAAATGTGCGGCTTTAAACTGCCCGCACCTCCAGAACATCTGCCTCAATGTGAATGGGACGATCTGTGGTTGCAGCGCCAAGCAACTGATCCAAATCATCGTCAGATATCGAATCCAGATCCACGTCTTCGGCCGCCGCGGGTTCCGCAACGATCACGGCGGGGGCAGGTGTGGCACCTTTGGAAGCGCCCATGTGCTCGGCGATCAAGGTCGCGATCTGGCCGATGGTGCGGGCCTTCATCAGGCTGGCGGGTGGCAGGGCGACGCCTATGGAGCTTTCGATGGAGTTTTCGATCTCGACAGCCATCAGCGAATCGAGGCCGAGGTCGGTGAGCGGTTGGTCAAAGCGCAGACCTTCGGGTTTCACTCGGAGGACAGAGCCTACGACATCACGTACGGCCTGGCCGATGACTTCCGTGCGATCCGCAGGCGCGGTGGACTCGATCTTGAGCCTCCAGTCGCTTTTGGCACCGCTTGTTTCCGGCGCATCGACACCAGCGGCGTAGATGCGCTCCAGCAGCGGGCTTTCCTGGCCGCCACGGTAGGATTGACGCCACTTCGACCAGTCCACGCGCATCGCCAGCGCTTGCTTGGCACCCGCATTGAGAAAGGACTCCACCAGCACGACGACTTCGACGGGTGAAAGCGGCGTGGTGCCGTGAAGGGCCAGATATTCGGCCACGCGTTCGTTGCGGGCCACATAGCCTTCGCCACCGAGAGCGCCCCAGTTGATCGCGAGCGCAGGCAGGCCGAGTGCCTGACGATGATGCGCGAGCGCATCAAGGAAAGCATTCGCGGCGGCATAGTTGGCCTGCGCGGAGTTGCCAAAGACACTCGCAAGGGATGAGAACATCACAAAGCAGTCCAATTCCATACCCAGAGTGCCTTCATGCAGCAGCCAAGCTCCGTTCGCTTTTGGAGCGATCACCTTGATCATGCGATCACGAGTGAGCGAAGCCATGGGCGCATCGTCGATGACCATCGCGAGATGAAACACGCCTTTCAAAGGATGCCCGAGTGATGCAATATCTCCAAGCACACGCTTCACATCCATGGCGGATTCAGCATCGGCCTTGATGACCTGCACATTGACACCGCGAACACACAATTTGGTCACGAAAGCTTCCGCAGCAGGTGTGGCAGCGCCGCTGCGACTGGTGAGCACCAGATGTTTCGCGCCAGCGTCTACCAACCATTCGGCCATCACTTTACCGAAGCCACCAAAGGCTCCAGTGATCAGATAGGCACCGTCTGGGTTCACTTCAAATCCTGGAACCAGTGGTTCGCCACGTCTCGCGACGAAAGGCTCGGGGAAGGACACGATGACTTTGCCGGTGTGTTTGCCCTGCGCCATCAGGCGGAATGCGGAGTCGATTCGGCAGGCTGGGAAAGAGCGGAAGGGCAACGGTTGCAGCTCTTTCTGCTCGACCAACTCGGCGATGGTTTCCAAGATTTGGCGCGTGCGCTTTTCATCGCCACTGAAGATCGCGTCCATCGCGACGACATGGAATGAAGCGTTCTTCCGCAACGGCCAAAGCGGGATACGGCTGTTCTGATAGATGTCGCGTTTACCGATCTCGATAAAGCGGCCGAACTGCGCGAGGCAGGAGAGGCCCATCGGGATGGCTTCGGCGGCGAGTGCGTTCAGCACCACGTCCACGCCTTTGCCACTGGTGAGTTCCATCACGGCTTCCGCAAAGTCAGCGCGACGCGAATCAATGACATGCTTCACGCCGAGGACGGCGAGCAGCGAGCGTTTGGCCGCACTTCCGGCACTGGCGATGACTTCCGCGCCGAGATGCTGCGCGATTTGGATCGCCGCCATGCCTACGCCGCCTGCGCCTGCATGAACGAGCACACGCTCGCCCGGCTGCAACTGCGCCACGGTTTTCAGCGCATGCCAGGAGGTCATGAAGACCACAGGAAGCGTCGCCGCTTCTTCAAACGACAGGCCATCAGGGATGAGGCGCACGTCACCAGCACGAGCCATGGAGTCCGTGGCAAGTCCGAAAACAGCGAGGCCAAAGACACGATCACCAGCCTTCACATGCGTAACACCAGCGCCGACGGTTTTCACCACGCCAGCCACTTCATCGCCAAAGATGCGCGCATCGGCTGTCTCGGCGGGATAAAGTGCCAGCGCCTTGAGCACATCGCGGAAATTCATGCCAGCGGCCTTCACGTCGATCACCACCTCGCCTGCGCCACAAGGCGGCAGAGCGAAGGGAACGAGACGCAGCGCATCAAGCAAGCCACGCTCACGAGATTCAAGCCGCAGCGGCACGTTGCGATCCAAAACCTGCTCTCTCGGCTCCAAACCGCGAGTGATGCGGCGGACGTAGCGTGCCTCGCCTCGGAAGGCGATCTCACGCTCAGTGTCTTGTTGCAGCAGTTCGTTCCAAAGCAGCGCGTTGTCCGTCGTCGCCGTTTCGGACGGCAGATCAATGCTGCGGCAGGTGAAGTTGTTGTGCTCATTGGCGATCACGCGCATCAGGCCGATTGATGGGCTTTGAGCGAGCGAGATGTCATTGTCGCGTCCGACGGCTTGGGCCGCACGTGTGATCACATCCAAGTGCAGCTTGGCCGCAGGGCTGATGATTTCGATGGCCTGTGTCAGATGAAACAAGGCATCGGTGCCGAGCATGGCTTCACCCGGATCGGACTCATCGAGACTCCACAGAAAGACAAAGCGCTCAGGGGCTTCATCGGCGCAGGATTGCAGCAGTTCCTTCCAATCTTCGGGTGCTTCAGCTCGCAGCGTGAATGCGTCGGCTCCTTCGGACTTAAAGGCAGTGCCGCGATGCGCAATGCGGCAACGCACGCCGCTGAGGCGGAGTTGCGTGGCGAGGTTTTCGCCAAGGCCGGATGAGTCAGCAAAGACGAGCCAGGACTTCTCGGCAGGCGCTTCGACAATGGCTGGGGCAGTAGCGATTGGCTCGCTCCATGGCTTGCGGGCCATGAGGCCGATGAGGCTTTCGCCGCCTTGGGATCGGATCAGGCCGGAGAGTGACTCGGTTTCGCTGAATCCCGTTTCACTGAGCACTTTTTGCCATTGCTCGCGCTCCAGCAGCGGATGATGCGGACGCAGATCACGATCCGTGAAGCGCCACCAGCCGCTGGTGAGGCCGAAGACGGCGTTAAGCCACAAATGCGGCGTGGCGACATCGACAAAGAGCAAACTTCCGCCAGGGGCGAGCAGGTCATTGATGTGGCGCAGTGCGACACGCACGTCGCTCACGGCATGGATGACGTTGGTGCCGAGAATGATGTCGAAGGAGCCGAGATCGAACTCCTGTTCGTTGCCGGGTTTTTCGAGATCGAAGGTATGAAACTCGACTTCGGGATAAGCGGCCAGCTTTTGACGCGCCGCCGGGAAGAAGGCGGCGGAGACATCGCTGAACACATACGAATGCACGCCGCGCTCGATGAGAGGCAACACCTGTGAGGCGAGGCCGCCGGTGCCTGCGCCGATCTCCAAAATGCGCAGTCCACGCCCTTCGGGAAGCTGACGCGCAGCCTCCGCCACAGCGCTGCCGATGGCGGCAAGCCAGGGACTCGTGACGAGGCCGTCGCCATAAAATTGATCGAGCAAATCAGCGCCGCCGCTGGTAAACAAGACCTGCACGGCTTCCTTTTCACCACGCATGATGGGACCGAGATCCGCGCACGTTGCGCCGCAGAGCAGGGCTTCTGGCAGATGACCTGGATACTTGCCGAGGCTCTCGCTGAGCAGTTCAGACGCGGTGTCTGCCGCGTCGGTGAACTCAGGTGTGGTTTGATAGCCACCCTGCTCTTTGGTGAGTAGATTCAATGACACCAAGTTGTCCGCGAGTTGCTCGAATGAGCGATGCATGGACTCCGCCACGCTGAGCGATTCGGAGGTGAAGAATTCATCTTCGGTGCAGCCAGCGCCCATGTCGCGCAAGCCGCTCGCGACTTGAGCGGCGGTGAGTTTGTCGCCTGCGGCACTCGCGGCGTCTAGATTGCCGCGTCCGCGCATGTCGAGCACTTCATCCAGCGCGATCTGCGCCGTCTGATGCAAACGCCTCAATGCCACGGGGGCAGGAGATGCGGAGCGTGATGCAGTGGGACGATTTTCCCAAGAAACGTGGTAAGTCACATCGCGGCCTTTGCCGGTTTTGCCCGTGCGCTTGGCACCTTCCACGCTGATGGCGCGGAAGCCGTCGATGCGCACGCAGGGCTTGCCGGATTCATCAAAGAGTTCGATGCCGCCTTCGACAAACTCGTCGTTGGCCTGCTTCACACCGGCACGCACGAGACTCGATGCACCCGGCGAACGCAGGAACAAGATGCGAGCAAAGCGCACAGGGAGTCGCAGCCCGGCGGTGCGGCCTTCAATCGTCGCAGCACCGGCGGAGAAGATTTGCAACGCGCCGTCGAAGAGCACGGGATGCAGAGGATACTCGGCCGCGCGCGGCGCAATCGCAGCGCCTAATGAAACACGGCCTGAGGACTTGCCAGAGCCTGCGGACAGTTCGCGAATGGGACGAAACTCCTCGCCGTAGCGCAGGCCCATGTCGGCCATGTGACCATAGAAGGTGTCGAGGCCGACGTTCGGCAAAGTGGATGTCTCCCAAGTCGATGTGGCAAAGGATGACTCGGTGCGCTCGCCGCGCATGGAGCCGACGACATGCGTGGACCATGAGGCTCCGGATTCAAATTTGCTCTGAATCGAGAACGTGCGCTCCGTGAGATCATATGACAGCTCCAGCAGCAGCCCGGACGGCGGATCGGGCAGGATGAGCGGCTTGCGAATCTCGAAGTCCTCAATGACGAATGCTTTGCCCTCGAACAACTGCACACCGGCTTCGAGCACCATTTCGACGAAGCCCGCGGCGGGGAAGATGATGAGGTTTTCGACGCGGTGATCCTTCAAGAAGGCCATGTGTCGGTTATCTAGCCGCGTGATCCATGTCGGCGTCGCGCGTGCGAGTCGGACATCGAGCAAGCCACGACCACCAGGCGCGAGACGACCTTCGCGCATGTCGGCGGATTCATTCCACCAGCGTGCTTTGTCCCACGAGTAAGTCGGCAGCGTGAGAAGACGACGTGATGGCGTGAGCGCCTTGAAGTCGAGCACGACACCGGTGAGATGCAGATCCATCGCGGTTTCGAGCAAGGATTCATGCTCGCGTTCACGACGCGCTGAGGCCAATATCGCTGGCTTGGCATCGGTTTCTGCAAGGCACTCTTGAATGGATCGCACGAGGGCTGGATGCGCCCCAATCTCTAAAAAAGCATCGACACCGAACTCAGCTACCGCAGCGATGGCAGAGGCGAACTCCACCGGCTGTCGCACACCACGTGACCAGTGATCCGCAGTGCATGACGCACCATCGAGACGTTGCCCCGTGACGGTGCTAAAGAACGGAATTGTCTCTGACTGCGGAGTCAGATCACTCAGGGCAGCCTTCAGCGCATCCGCCGCAGGTTGCATCATCGCGTGATGGAACGGATGACTGACTTGGAGGAAGCGCGCGAAGATCTCTTTCGACTCCAGCTCCGCCGCGATGACTTCGAGCGAACTGCGCAAGCCTGACAGCGTCAGCGAATGCGGACCATTGAAAGCCGCGATGCTGACCTTGCTATCATGCCGTGCGATCACGGTCCGCGCTTCACTCGGGCTCATGCCGACTGCGAGCATGGTGCCGCCTGCCGCGGCGCATTCATCCATGAATAGCCCGCGCAACACAATGATCTTAGCGGCTTGATCGAGTGTCAGAATACCAGCGACACAAGCCGCTGCCACCTCACCCACACTGTGCCCCACAACCGCCGCAGGCTGAATACCCCAAGATTGCCAAAGCGCCGCCAGCCCCATCTGCATAGCAAAGATCGCGGGCTGTGAAATGGAGGTCTTCTGCATTTGTGACTCCGATTCAGGCCGCGCGAGTTCCTCCAAAAGCGAGAATCTCGCCCATGGACGCATCGCTTTGTCGCAGGCTTTGATCATGCGCCGAAAAGCGGGCTCATGCTGCATAAGTTCGCGCCCCATGCCCCACCATTGGGGCCCCTGGCCACTCATCACAAAGACCACGCGTGTCGCATACTCACGTCGCGCGGTAAAGGCAGCGCGCACCTTGGGACTCGACTCTCCGGTCGTGAAGGCGCTGAGTTCCTGCACGGCCTCGGCCAATGAATGCGCGATCAGCGTCAGTCGATGCGAGTGATGATTGCGCCGAGCACCGAGCATGTAAGTCAGGTCCGGCAACAGAGGTGAATTGCCATTCAATTTGGAGTGGTCATCAATCCACGTGCTCAAGAGCCAAGCAGTCGCTTTCAGGGCTTCCTCGGACCGTGCAGAGATCACAATGGGCCACGCACGATCCATGTCCCTGGCTTGAGGTTTCCACGGCGCACTCAGCGGTGCCTCAGTGACAATCACATGCGCATTGGCACCACCGAAGCCGAAGGAATTCACACCCGCGATGCGCTGACCATGCGTTCCGGGAAAGAACTCTGACTTCGTGGCAACACGAAGCTTCAGCGTGGAGAAATCAATGTGTGGATTTGGCGTCTCGAAATGAAGGGTGGGTGGGATTCGACCATGCTTGAGCACCAGTGCCGTCTTGACCAGCCCAGCCAAACCAGATGCCGTTTCCAAGTGACCCAAATTTGTCTTCACTGACCCGATGATGAGAGGCGCATCAGGCGCACGATCTGCGCACAGGGCTTCTGCCAATGCATGAGCCTCGATCGGATCGCCCACCGCTGTGCCCGTGCCATGCGCTTCGACATAGCCGATCTGCGAGGGTGCGATCCCGGCATAAACGCACGCATCCCGAACCAGTCTTGCCTGCGCTTCGGGGCTAGGCAGCGAGATGCCATTGGTGTGCCCGTCTTGATTCACCGCTGACCCAATGATCACCGCATGAATTGGATCACCATCAGCAACTGCCTCTGACAATTTTTTGAGAAGCACCATGCCCGCGCCTTCACCACGCACGAAGCCATTCGCTGAGGCATCGAAGGCCTTGCATTTGCCTTCGGGAGAGAGCATCCCGGCTTGAGAGAAGCCGATGAATCCATCCGGCGTGATCATTACGGTGACGCCGCCTGCCATCGCTGTTTTGCAATGTCCGGCGAGGATGTGCTCGCAAGCCACATGCACGGCGGTGAGTGCGGAGGAGCAAGCCGTGTCCATCGCGATGCTTGGCCCCGTGAGGTTTAAACAATACGAGATGCGATTCGCCGCGATGCTGTGCGCACTGCCCGTGGGCGTATGTGCGCAGATGCCTGAGCGATCCGTGGGCGTGTGTTGCAGGCCCTGGTAATCATTGTGCGAAATGCCGACGAAGACACCAATGTCGGTGCCTTTGTCGAGATCGAGCACCACGCCCGCATCTTCGATGGCTTCATAAGCTGTTTCGAGAAGTAAGCGCTGCTGCGGATCAATGTAAGGTGCCTCTCGTGGCGAGATGCCGAAAAACTGTGGGTCGAACTGATCAATGCTATCAATGAAGCCGCCACGCTTGGCGATGGTCTTGCCGACGATGCCCGGCTCCGCGTCGTAGAAGCGCTCCACATTCCAGCGGTCCGCTGGCACATCGCCCACGGCCTCGCGCCCTTCTTCGAGCAACTTCCAGAACGACTCCGCGTCATTCACCCCACCAGGGAAACGGCAGCCGATGCCAATGATCGCGATGCCCTCCTTGTTTGGCGTTGCAGGCGAGGGCGGCGGAGCAGGATGGGCGAGTGTAGGCATGTTCAATAAGGGAAAGAGTTCACGGCCCCGCTGCATGAAGCCGCCATCACCGTTCGATCCGAATCAGGTGTGGGGTTCCCTAACTACCTGAAGCGCTGTTCAATCGCTATGGGGTGAAACCCTACTTGGGGTGGATCGCGTTGATGGAGTGTAGCTCGCCGAAGATGGCTCCCTGTTCGGTGGAACTTTCCATGAAGATGCCGTCCTTGACGAGTTCTACGAATCCCTTGATGAGGACGAAGATCGCAACCGTGCGGCTGTCCTGCTTGATTGCGGTTTACCTGCGGCAAATTGCCTCACGTATTGAGGCGCGAAGTGCGCGCCAGGACAACAGACATTTGGAGAAGTTGTAGATGCGAAGACGGGGAAGGGAAGCGCTATTTTCAGTTAGGGTGGTGTTCTCGGAGCCTGCCGCGTGACACTCCCGTCATATCTCACACATCTCTGGCGTGTGGCGTGACGTTGTGCTAATCCGTCCAGTTCCCCCGGTGCCATGCATGGTCGGGTGGACTACCCCTCATGTCTGACATCCTTTCCGCTCTTCCTGGCCTGCTCCAAGCCTTCTCCCCGCGTACCCGCCAGGAGGCGGAGCGGCTAGTGGATGATGACGCTGTGCGCGGACTGGATAGCGTGGCGGAGGAGACGCTGGCGGAGGTGCGCCTGGACGACCGCAGTGTGAATGTGCGCTGGGCGCTGGATGGCGAAAATATCTGGCAGGGCGAGTCGGATGCGGAGGAAGAGGAGGTCATCCATGACCTCGCGCTGTGTGCGACGCTGATCTCCCTGCAACGACGCGCAGCACGGGACGCGCAGTTTGCGCTGGCTACGCGTACGCCTGTAGAGGAGCCTTTTCAAGGGATCGTGGAAAGGCGTGTCACACGCCAGCTCACGGCGGAAGAGGAGGCTTACTTGGGGAAGCTGGAGAAGCGCTTCCAGCGCGTGCGCCAAACGGGCGGCCAGATCTATGACCAGGACATGGTGCGCCTGCATCCGAAGTGGGGCATCCAGAGTCTGGACCCGCTGCCTTTGTGGCCGGAGCCGCCGCTGACTTTGCGGGAGTTTTGGGACTACGTGGCGCTGGCGTTGACGGACCGCAGTCTGCCCATCCCCACCTTTCTGCGCGGCATTGCTGACCTGGATGCGGTGCGTGAGCGTCTGCGTGAGTGGCGACAGGAGCGCACCGTGCCACTGTGGCGGGAGCGCATCCGGCGTGTGGTGCAGGACTTTGCCGAAGGGCCAGTGGTGGCGCAGCGGCGCGCCTGCGACTTCCGCTTGCTCATCACCCCAGGGGAGGCGCGGCTTCAGGTGGGCTGGGCGCATGAGGGAAAATTCCGCGCTGTGACCGGCGCGGAGGTCGTGGAACTAGAGGAGGCGCAGGCGCGCGGGGCATTGGTTATCCCGGCTGCGGGTGAGTTGCTGCTACTTTCGGCCCTGTCCCAAACTAACCCCGCTGGTGCAGATGCGTGTCGTTATGATCTGGAATCGCATGGGCGCTGGCTCGGCTCGCTGTTCCAGCAGCCTGCTCTATTAGCACGCCTAGTGACGCTGGATGAGGCACCCTTCCGCCGGGTGGACGTGCCGCTGCGCTGGCAGAGCGTGGAGGATGCGGAGAGTCACCAACTACACCTGCATCTGGTCACAGATGATGGGCAGCCTGCGCCGCTGCCACTGCGCGTGCTGCATGGCGCGGAGACGCTTTATCTGTCTGCCGATACGCTTTTCAAAGGTCCGTCCTGGTTCCCGGAGGAGACGCGGCTGGATGGCCCCGTGGTCATCCCGCTGAATGCACTCAGCACGCAGGATGGCATCGCCTTTCTGGAGCATCTGCGGCTGCCGCTGCCCGCGCACATCTCCTCCCGCATGAGGCATGAGTCCCTCCAGGTGCATGTGGCCGCGCGCTGCATCGCGCAGGCACCGCGCTCCGGTGCGGAGTTCGCCGTTTTCCAAATGGAGGCGTGTGGGGAGGACGGCATGGTGCGGGAAAAGTTAGGCCCACAGGGCTGGCAGCCAGTGCGCCATGAGAGCGAGGCCGAGAATGACGAAATCATCTGCCGTGACCGCGCCGCCCTGGACCGCGCCGATGCCGCGCTATCTGAACTGCGGCCCGTGTATGACATGGAGCACCAGGGCTTTCGTATCCGCCTCACGAAGACCTTTCCCGACCAGTTTAATCAATGGGCTACTAGCTTGCCTGATGGCCTGACTTTGACCACGGATGAGCGCCTGCAGTCTATCCTGGCAGACCCGCTCATCGCCCGCGTCCGCATTGAGGCCTCGCAGACGGCCAATATCGACTGGTTTGACCTGCGCATGATCTTCGAGATCGAAGGCACCGACTTAAAGCCTGCCGACATCCGCCGCCTGGTGGCTGCGAAGGGTGGTTTTGTCCAGCTCGCCGATGGCACCTGGCGGCGCGTGAAGCTTGAGATGAGCGAGGAGCAACAGGCCATGATGGACAAGCTGGGCCTCGACCTGGATGAACTCAGCGATGAGGCCCACCGTCTGCACTGGCGTCAGCTCGCAGGGCACGGCACGCAGGAGATCATCAACCCGCGTGCCTGGCAGAACATCACCCAGCGCATGGAGCAGGCGCGTCTGGATGAGCGCCCGCCTGTGCCGAAGGGTCTCGGCGTCACTCTGCGCCCCTACCAGGAGGAGGGCTTCCACTACCTCGCCTACCTCAGCGTGAACAAATTCGGCGGCATCCTGGCCGATGACATGGGCCTGGGTAAGACGATCCAGAGCATCACTTGGATCCTCTGGCTGCGCAGTCGCTACCGCAAGGCATGGCCGTGCCTCGTCGTGTGCCCAAAGTCCGTGCTTGATGTCTGGGCCACCGAGTTCGCCAAGGCCGCGCCGCAGCTCCGCGTGCAGGTTCTGCGTGACAAGGAGGAGCTGGACCTGGAAAGGCTGCACAACCACCTCGACGTGCTGGTGCTGAACTACGCGCAGTTGCGCGGCTGCATTGAGGTGCTGGAGCTGGTGAAATTCCTCGCCATCATCCTGGACGAAGGCCAGCACATCAAGAACCCCGACAGTAAGGCCGCCAAGGCAGCGCGCCAGCTCAAGAGTGAAAACCGCCTCGTGCTCACCGGCACACCTTTGGAGAACCGCCTGCTGGACCTCTGGAGCCTCATGACCTTTGCCACGCCCGGCGCGCTGGGGGACCGCAGCTACTTCCACAGGAACTTTGATCGGCGGAAGGACACCGCCGCTTCCGAGCGCCTCGCCGCCCGCTTGCGGCCCTTCCTGCTGCGCCGCACCAAGGCCCAGGTGGCCAAGGATCTGCCCTCCCGCAGTGAGGAGGCCATGCTTTGCGAAATGTCCGGCATCCAGGCGCGGCTTTACCGTGAGGAGCTGGCCCGCGCCCAGCACATGGTGCTCTCCGCGAGCGGGTTCGAGGTGCTCACCCGCAAGCGCTTCGCCATCCTTCAGGCGCTCACCCGTCTGCGCCAGATCTGCTGCCATCCCGCGCTGGTGGACAAAAGCGCCGACGATGAGGAAAGCGCTAAGCTCACCGCCACGCTGGAGCTGATCGAGGAACTGCACGCCGAGGGGCACAAGGTGCTGCTTTTCAGCCAGTTTGTGACCATGCTGGAGATCATTAAAGGCAAGCTGGAGGAGATGTCCGTCCCCTACTACTGGCTCACCGGCAGCACAAACAACCGCTCCGAAGTGGTCGAGCAATTCCAGAAAGACGAGGACGCCTGCGTCTTCCTGCTTTCCCTGAAGGCGGGCGGCAGCGGCCTCAACCTCACCGCCGCCAGCTACGTCATCCTTTATGACCCGTGGTGGAACCCCGCCGTGGAGGCGCAGGCCATTGACCGCGCCCACCGCATCGGCCAGACCCAGCCAGTGATGGCCTACCGAATGATCACGAAAAACACCATTGAAGAGAAAATCATGCTCCTGCAGCAGAAAAAGAGCCTCATGTCCGCCAACCTCCTCGGCGAAGGCGGCTTTGCCCGCACGCTGGAGAAGACCGACTTCGAGTTCCTCTTCGGCCTGGAGGCGGAGGAGGCAATGCGGCAGGAGGATTGAGAAGTGAAATGCGAAAAAAATGGCTACAGGAAAATGGTACTCAGCCAAGCCCCCGCAGAGCGGAGACAGCCCGCATTGTAGTCCCGGCTTCGATCCCGTCGGCATGTTCATCTGTCTCTAAGTGGTGCCCGCATGGATGGGTGGCGCAGAAGGATTCAGAAGCAGGGGTTTGTAACCATGTTCCTGGTGCCATTGGTCTGGCAGGAGGCGCAAAACAGCCCCCAGGCGATTGGGCCGACGAGCCGCTTCCAGCACCAGGAAGCGCCGGTTTTAAGCGATGAGCTTGAGCCGCTGAGCGCGAATGTCACCGTTCCAGCCAATCCAGAAGCCGTGGGGCGTACCTGGGGCAGCAAGGGTTTTTCCTTTGACCCCACTCCCCCGCACGGGTAAAACGGACAGCTTTTCCTCTCCCACCCATGCCTGCCTCCGACCGCCAGCACACGCTGGCAAAGCCCGCCGCCATCACCGGAACCTCCCTTCACACGGGGGAGCAGGTGACGCTGACGCTCCAGCCTGCGCCGGAGAACTTTGGCTTCAAGTTCCGCCGCGTAGATCTGGAGGACAAGCCATTCATCCCCGCTTTGGTCGAAAAGGTGCAGAAGGTCGAGCGCGCCACCACCATCGCCGAGGGCGGTGTCAATGTGCATACCGTGGAGCACGTCATCAGTGCTCTGGCGGGAATGGGCGTGGACAATGCCATCATTGAGATGGATGCCAACGAGCCTCCTATCGTGGATGGCAGCTCCCAGCCCTTTGTGGAGCTGATTAAAAAGGCCGGGCTACTTGAACAGAAGGAGCCGCGCAGGGTATTTGAAATCCGCGAGCCGATTTACCAGGAGACGCGCGATGGCACTATCTTGACGATCGTGCCGGATAAGAAGTTCCGCGTCAGTTGCACCAATGTCGGCCCCAATGGGCGCTTCACGCAGTACCTTTCCCTGGAGATCACGCCGGAGAGCTATGAGAAGGAGATCAGCCCCGCGCGCACGTTTGTTTATTATGAGGACATCGCCCCGCTCATGGAGAAGGGACTCATCAAAGGTGGCACGCTGGAGGCTGCCGTCGTCATCCGGGGAGAGACGCTGCTGTCAAAGCAGCCCCTGCGTTTCCCGGACGAGTTTGTCCGTCATAAGATACTCGACATTGTTGGTGACCTCATGCTTTCCGGCAAGCGCATCAATGGTCACGTCATCGCTGTGCGCCCCGGCCACGGGCCGAATACTGAAATGGCCCGCGCCATCGTCGCCCAGTATAACGCCATGCGCGCCATGGTGCCGCCGATGCTCGACATCCCCACGGGCGAGGCCGTGCTGGATATTAATGAGGTGATGAAAATCCTCCCGCACCGCTACCCCTTCCTGCTCGTGGACCGCATCATTGGCTTCCAGGGGGAGACGAAATGCACTGGCATCAAGAACGTGACCATCAACGAGCCGTTTTTCCAAGGCCACTTCCCCGGTCACCCCATCATGCCCGGCGTGCTCCAGCTCGAGGCCATGGCCCAGGTGGCCAGTGTCGTGCTCCTGCGGATGCCTGTGCATCAGGGGAAGATCGGCTACTTCCTCAGCGCCAATAACGTCAAGTGGCGCAAGCCTGTCGTTCCGGGTGACACGCTGATCATCGAGACGGAGATCACCAAGGCCAAGCGCAGTATCGCCCAAGCCATAGGCCGCTGCATCGTCAACGGCCAGATCGTCTCCGAGGCCGAGCTGATGTTCAATGTCGTTGATCGCTGAAAGGGGGAAGATGCAGGATGGAGGATGGAAAATCCTAAGCCCCCAAAGTTAGAGCGCCATCCACTATTCTCTGCCTTCTAACCTCCCATGATCCACTTCACCGCCATTATTGACCCCGCTGCCCGCATCAGCGCAGAAGTTACCATCGGCCCCTATTGCATCATCGGCGCGGAGGTGGAGATCGGGGCGGGCAGCTGGCTCCAGCATCACGTTACCATCCTGGGGCCGACGAAGATTGGGAGGAATAACCGTTTTCACGCCTATGCCTCAATCGGCCAGCAGACCCAGGATCTCAAATATAGCGCAGAGCCTACCTATTTAGAGATTGGCGAAGGCAATACCTTCCGCGAGTTCTGCACCGTCCACCGCGCTACTGCGCCTGGGGATGCCACCCGCATCGGTAGCTACGGGCACTTCCTGGCCTACGTCCACATCGCTCACGACTGCGTTGTCGGGGATCACGTTATTTTTTCCAATAACGGCACCCTGGCTGGGCATGTCACGGTGGGAGATCACGTTATTCTCGGTGGTCTCAGCGCGGTGCATCAGTTTTGCCGCATCGGCACCCGCGCCATCATCGGCGGCTGCTCGAAGGTCGTCCAGGACGTGCCGCCCTACTGCACTGCCGATGGGAACCCAGCGCGCGCGCGCGGTCTGAACATCGTCGGCCTCAAGCGCGCTGGCTACACGCGCGAGCAGATGCACGCCCTGCGCGCTGCCTTCCGTAAGGTCTATCGCAGCGGGCTGAACAATGCCCAGGCCGTGGCCGAGCTGCGCGCTGGGGAACTCACTGACGAGGCGGTCATTTTTACTGACTTCATCGCCACCACGCGGCGGGGCATCATCGCGGGTGGCAAGGGTGGGGTTGAGGAGGAGGATTGAGGATGGTTTGGTCAGGCGCGCTTACTTTCCCACGGGCCTGGCGGTGGCGATGCCCAGGCGCACTGTCGGCTCTGCGGCATCTGCCAGTGGGGGCTGGGTGGGCTTGCCGCCAGCGTCAATGAGGTCCGTGCCCACGGAGTAGAGTTGGCCCTGCGCCGTATCGTAGCGCAGTGGCTCGCCAGAAAAAGGGTCCAGCGGGATGTCCAAAAGGTAGTTGGGGCGCAGTGCGTGCAGGTCGGCAGGTAGGCGCTGGTGGTCGGCCACATGGCAGCGGAGGGCAAACAATGTCAGCACCAGTGCATGGCGGGCGCGGGCCAGGGCGTGGTTTCCAGGCATGGCCAGACAGGGGGAGATGTGCTGCGCGAAGTAGCGCTCCCCAGCGGCGTTTGGCAGCCAGGAAAGTGTGGCACCTTGGCTGCTGCGGCGGGTGTTTACGCCGACGGCGTCCACGGTGGCGAAGGTGGGGCGGGCCACCTCGTTTTTTAGTTCCCGGAAAGCCTCGGCAAACAGGGCCAGCGTTTCATTTACTTTTAGGAATAGACGGCCAGGGCGGGGCTGTAGGACGCCAGCGGGCATGGTGTCTAGCCGCTCGCCACTGAGGACGCCGAGGAGGAGTTTTTTCTCATGGATGTAAATGGCGTTCAGCGCGCCCTGGAGGAGGTCATCTGTAGGTTGGCAGCGGGTGAACTCATCCTGAAAACGGCGCAGACTGGCGCAGTTCAGGTGGGTGTTTGCCAGCAGTTCTGCCGTGGTCTGTGTGCAGGCTGTGTGCAACTCTTGCGCACGCTGGATGAAGGCTGGCCAGGCCCACAACTCGATCATCCGGCGGCTGAGTTCTGCCAGGTCTAATGCTGCGGTGAAGGCTGCCTGCTCATCCCCCCGGCGGGCCAGGTAAGCGGCTTGAGCCTGTAGCAGCAGGCGCGCGTGTGGCCAGGCGCTGTAGCTGCTCAAGTCCTCCGCGTGCCATTCAGAGTGGTGCGGGTGCCAGTCCGCGTTCTCCAATAAGTCGCGCAGATTGTCTAGCGCAGTGCCATTGACGGCGATGTAGCGCGACAGTGAGGGCGTATCCCAGGCCCAGGGAGGCTGCTGCGCCAGATCCAGATTTTGCAGATGCACGAGAGACTTTAAAAAGGCACGCATCTGGCCGGGTGCGGCGGTCTCCAGTGACTGCTCCACGGGTACCTGGATGCGCAAGTCCTCATCCGACCCGCGCGGGATGTCATGCAGGTAAATCCACACTAGCAGGACAAAGCCAAACATGCCAAGACCGACGATTCCCAGGCTCAGGCATGGGAAGCTGGGGCGCGGTGGGCCGGGTGTAGGTGCCTGCGGGCGCGGTGCAGGCGCGGCCTGGGCCGGGGAAGACAGCGCTGGGGCAGTCGGCCCTGATGACCGGTCAGACCCCAGCTTTGACTCTGGCGGTGTGGTGTAAGTTGGCCGTGCTACGGGTGGTGGTGGCCTGCCTGCGCCGGATGCAGGATTGGGCGCATCTTTTTCCAAAGGCGGCAGGTCTGCGGGGGGAAACGGCAGCGGTGCGTGCGGTGGAGTTTGTTCTGGTGCGGATGCGGGCGGGGAAGCATCTGCAGCCTGGTCTAGCCACTCCGCATCAAAGCCCCACGGGGAGACCCAGGCGCGTGACCGCCGGGGCGGCACGTCAGGTTCACGGTGGGGGGAGATCATGGGCAATCATTATGTACTGGACAGATGGTGCATCGCCACCACAAAGAGAGTGCGGCGGGATGAGGGAGGACGGTTTTTGCCCTCACAAGCCACCTAATCCCGCTCCAGGTCCAAGGAAAAGAAGTCTAGGAAGACCTGGCGATAGACCGTGCGCTTGAAGCGAGGCACCCAGTCCATGCGGAACTCCTCTGGCCTGATCCACCGCCAGCGACCGAATTCCTGATGGGTGGCAGCGAGGTTGATGTCTGCGTCTTTGCCGGTGAAGCGGCAAAGGAAGTAGGTCTGCTCTTGGCCACCGTAGATGCCGTACTTCAGGCGCCCTTTGGCAAAGGCATAGCGGTAGCCGCTGCGCACCTGGAGAATCTGCACCGCTTCACTGCGGACGCCGATTTCTTCTGCTAGCTCGCGGTAGAGGGCGGTCTGTGCGTCCTCCCCATCGTCAATACCACCCTGGGGGAACTGCCAGGCACCCTTGGGGGCTAGCCGCTCCGCCACGAAAATCTCACCGCGCGCGTTGACAAGAATAGCGGCGACATTGGGACGATAGACGACCGGTTCATGCGGTGCCTGCGGGGCGGGTTCTGCGGGCGTTTGCGGTTTAGCGGAGGGCATGCAGCACGGAGAATAGCGCGAGTGCGACGGCTGTCATCCGGCGTATGGCAACGGAGTGTTCAGACAGCCCCTCGCGCCTCTAGGAAGGGGATCAGCTCTGCCACGCCGAAGTCTGCCAGCACCTCTCCGTCCCATTCCATGGTGGGAGCCTTGGATTGGCCAGAAAGCTCCGTCATTTCCTGCATCGCTTCCGGGTTGCCGGAGACGGTGACTTTGAGGAAGGAAATGTCATGCACGGCAAAGTAGCCGAGCACCTCTTCACACCAGGGGCAGCCGCTTTTGACATAAAGTGTGGGAGTGGTCATTGGCGTGGAGGAGTGGGAAGGTTTGACCTGACAGTTCTGCAAGTGTCTGTCCCCCAAAGTCCAAGCACAACTTCTTTTTTGCGCTGTTAATAGCAGAGTGGATGACTCCATTCGTGAGGAGGAGGATCACCTGTTGCTAGGCTGCTGAGTGAAATTCAGCCACGACTTACAGATACAACGGTGCCATCTGCCGCCAGTAACGACCACGATGCGCCCGTCCATCCCATTCATGCAGCCGGTAGGGGATGCGCTTGTCATCAAGGATGCGGCAAAGACGCATGTTGTTGTCATGAAAGGGATCCTCCCGACCGATGACAAACAAGATGTCCATGCGCCGAAGCTCAGCAAGGATCATCGGGCACTCCAACTTTGCGAGAAATCGCAGTGGAGAATGGAAGTAGATGTTGTCGTCAAAATAGCCGTCGAAGAGGTCGTTAAAGTCAGCCATACTCTCGGTAGGATCATAGCGCCCTGAAAAGGCGGCTAATTTGCGGAAGAGATGCGGATGACGGAAGGCAATGTTCGCCGCATAGTAAGCGCCCAGGCTGCAACCATGAGCGATGCGGCAGTAGTGATCATTCATCGCATCCATCATAGGCAGCACTTCGTGGATAATGTATTCCTCATACAGTATGTGGCGGCGGATGCGTTCGGCAGGATGTCGCCAAAAGCAGTAGAATGTCTCGTGCGCTAGGTTGTCCACGCAGAAGAGTTGAAGTTGGCCGGCCTCAATCTTGTGGGCCACGCTGGCGATGATCCCAATGTCCTCTGATTCATAGAAGCGGCCATCGCGGGTGGGGAAAACGAGCACTTTGGCTCCACCATGACCAAAGACGAGAAGCTCCATTTCCCTCTCCAGCCGATGACTGAACCAGTGCTGATACTCGCGCTTCATAGGCTGGCGAAGAATTCTTGTAGCTCGGCCCGCAGCCTCCGATCCTCCGTTTGTTGTTCGGAATGCTCGAAGTGCCCGGCTTCTAGGACGAAGAGTGTCTTCTCGGCGGTTATCGCATTGTAGATCGCGAACTGCGAGGGAGGCGCGACTACAGGATCGAACTTTGCTGCGGCCACATGCATGGGCTGCTTGATATGGCGCGTAGCCACGGCGGCATCGAAGTAGGGCAGATTGGCCATGACTCCGGGGTTCAGCCTCACAAACGCTGCCAGCCCGCGTGTGCTGCCCACCGTTGGAAGAGCCACTCTGAGGGGGTGATGCCCAAACGAAGGGATATTCAAATGCGCCCGCTGGATGCGCGGCTCCCACGGCAGAGCCAGCGCTCCGACGCCTCCGGAAAAACTGATACCCATGTAGCCGATGCGCCCTTCTACCGCCGGAAACAGCGCGAGCGTCGCACTGACCGCCATCCAGAGATCCTCGACACAACCGCCGAGCACATAGAGATCCTTCCTGTGGATGTCATGGGTGACGTGGTAGTCCGGGATGTCCGAATAGGGGGGAGCGACGCTTCGGCCCAGACCGCGGAAGCAGGGATAGATGCACACTGCATCGTCCAGCAACGGTCGCAGATCCGGCCGCATATCGCCCGAATAACCGTGCCCGAGGATCATAGCGCGCACCACCGGCCTGTGCTTGGGAATAGCGGCCCAACCCCGGATTTTGAGTCCTCCGCTGGAGCGGTAGCTGAGGTAGAAAACTTCATACTCCGCATTTTTTATCTCCGCCTGCCGTAGTTTCGTTCGCGGGTCGAGTTCTGCTATCCGTGCCCGACGCTCAGTCCAAAAGGTGCAGAAGTCAGCCGGTTCAGCCGGAGCCTCGACCTGAAGAAGCCTGTCTAACGAGTAACCGTAGGTCGGGTCAAAGGAGTAACTGTGCTCGAAGCTTACCCTTTGGGAAGGCGACGGTACTCCTTTGTTCGAATCGTATTGTATGCTTGCCGCAGAGTCCAAATCAGAAATCACTACATGATTTTGGAACTCTGCGTTCACTACGTCAACCAACGGTTCCGCCAAATCCCACGCCCACTTTGCTGTCAGAGGGTCATGGGGCGCATGGCGGCTCCTGTTTCCAGGCAGGGGGGGATGGCGCGGCGGAAGTCATCCAGGGAGACAGGCTTGGTGAGGAAGGCGTTCATGCCGACAGCCTTGCACTCTTCTTTGACGCCGGTGAGGGCGTGGCCAGTCATGGCGATGATGGCGGGCTGGCTGCGTAGGCTGAAGTTGGCACGGATAGCGCGGGCGGCGTCAATGCCACCCATGACGGGCATTTGTAGGTCCATGAAAATGAGTTCGTAACCACCCTGGCCAACTCTTTCGATGGCTTCTTGGCCGTTGCTTGCCACGTCCACTTGCTGGTAGCCGAGGCGCTGGAGGAGCATGATGGCGATTTTTTGGTTTAAGGGCTGGTCTTCGACGAGGAGGATGCGCGCGGGGTGCTCGGCTGCGAAACTGCCACTGCCTGCGCCAGCGGCGGCGATGGCGCGGCTGGTGGCCTGGGAGATGTGCGCGTCATGCCCGGCGGCGGCGGCGCGATTTTGGCTCATGGATGGGTCGCTTTCCGCTGGCTGTTGGGTGATAAAGACGCCGTTGAGGGCGGGGGGAGTGGGCGGTGGTGGTGGCATCGGGGCCAGCCAAGCTGGGTTGGCGCTGGGACTGGGCTGCGGCTGCACGGGGGTGGCAGCGGCGGGCATGACGGGGCGTAGCAAGGGTACGGGGGTTGCAGGGGCTGACGACGCGGAGGAGATGGGTGGGTTCATTGCGGCGATACGGGGCATTCGCAGCAGTTTGGCCATACTGCGGAGGAGTTCACGGCGTTTGGCCGGTTTGCCGAGTTTGATGAAACGGTTGCAGCCGGGGGGCGTGAATTGGTCGCGCAACTTCCAACTGGTAAGGGGAAGTAGTAGGATGATGGCGGCTCCACGGGAGGCGGCACATTCGAGGATGGGGAGGGTCTCGGCGGGAGAGCGGTTGCGGGCGTCGAGAATGAAGATGGCGGCATCGTCGAATTCGCGGGCGAGGTCGGGACCGGGCGGGCTAAGGGTGGGGATGGGGATGCCGATGGTGTGCCACTGCTGGAGGGTCTGCTGCAGAATCTGCTGGGTAGTGGTGTGGGGGCTGTGATAGACGATACGGCGGTCTTTGAGGGTGTCGAGCCAGGCGAGCTCCTCTTCACGCCCGTCCTCGTCCCTGGAGATGCGCAGCGGTAGCTCGAAGAAGAAGTCTGAGCCGCGCTTTTCCTCGCTGACGCAACTGATCTCTCCGCCCATGAGGCGACAGAGCTTGCGGCAGATGGCGAGGCCAAGGCCGGTGCCGCCGTATTTGCGCGTGGTGCTGGTGTCTGCCTGGGTGAAGGCCTGGAAGAGGCTGGAGACTTTGTCTGCGGCAATGCCGATGCCGGTGTCGCGGACGGAGAAGTGGAGGTGGGCGATGTCGCCGTCCTTGGTATGGCGGCTGACCTGGCGGGCGAGGATGAGGATTTCTCCTTTTTCGGTGAATTTGACGGCGTTGCCGACGAGGTTGATGAGTACTTGCTTTACGCGCTGGAAGTCGCCACGGAAGTAGCGAGGGAGGGCGGGGTCCACATGGAAATTCATTTCGAGGTGCTTTTCAGCGGCACGGTAGGAGAAGACGTCGGCGACATCGGCGAGGAGTTTTTCCATTTCGACGGGGGCGTCTTCGATCTCCATCTTGGCGGATTCGATTTTGGAGAAGTCGAGGATGTCGTTGATGAGGTGGAGGAGGGACTCGCCAGAGGAGCGGATCATGCGGACGAGGTCTTCCTGCTCGGGGTCCAGCCCCATTTCGATGAGCAGGGATGTGGTGCCGATGATGCCGTTCATGGGGGTGCGGATCTCGTGGCTCATGTTAGCGAGGAAGTCGCCTTTGGCAGCGGTCGCGACCTCGGCGGACTTGCGTGCTTGCTGCATGTCTAGGACGAGCTGCTGACGGCGGGAGTCTTCCTGCTGGAAGTGGGCTATGGCGTCGTTGAAGGCGGCTTGGAGGACATCGAGATCGTCTGCACCGACAGTGGCGGCGGGGAGACGGTGGCTGAGATTGCCGGTGCGTAGAGCCTGGAAGCCGTGCTGGAGGGCGGTGGTCTTGCGGGTGATGCTGCGGCCGAGCCAGAAGAAACCCAGGACGGCCGGGATGAGACCGGCGGCGGCACCGAGCATGGGAACCATGAGGCGGTGAATATTGAGCAGATGCCGGACGTGGACCTGCGGCTGGCGGGCGATGAGGACGCCGGCGATGCGCCCTTCTGCGTTCAGGAGCGGGGCTCCGGCGAGGAGCCATTCACCCTCCCCACGGAAGTCGGTTTTGAAGGAGATGGGGGCATCTCCGATGACGATGGAGGAGCCGGCCATGACGCGGTAGATGATGTCTTTGACGCGGGGCATTTCAGGCTCTGGGGGCTGCCAGTGCTGGGCGGTATCGTGAACGATGATGAAGGGGGATTTTTCGATGGGAGGAGTGTTGCGACTCTGGCGCGGGCCGACGATTTCGAGCCGGAGGCCGAGGTCTTGGATCATGGGGGGCACATCCACGACCTGGAGGCGCATCTTGAGGTGGACGATGGACTCGCTGGTGAGGTTGCGCGTGCCACTAAGGGTCTCTGGGGCCAGGGCGTGGGTGCGCAGCTCTGTCTGAGCGGCCTGGACGATGGAGCCGAGGTAGGAGCGCTGCACCAGGCGGAGGATGAGGAACTCCTGCCAGAGGAAAGCTGCGGCTGTGACCCAGGCGGCGAGGATCACGGCGAGGACACCAAGCAGGATGAAGCGGTTGGCGATCTGGAGACGCAGCTTCATGCGTGGGCGGGCTGGGCAGCTTTGTCGCGGCTAGAAATGCAACGGCGAACGGTGGCACAGAGGTGATCGAGGGTGTAGGGCTTTTGGAGTACGTCGGCGAAACCGATGGCCTGGCAGAGGTCGCGGGCGTCTTCTTGGAAGTAGCCGCTGCAGGCGATGACGGCGACGTCGACGTCTATTTGCAGAATAGCCTCCATGACCTCAAAGCCGGACATGCCGCCGGGCATGGTGAGGTCTAGGACGACGGCGGCGAAGCGGTGGCGGTGGTTGCGTGCATCAGCAAGGAGGCGGAGTGCCTGCTCACCGGAGTCGCAGATGGTGACGTCGAAGCCGTGGGAGTCGAGGATGGCTTTGGCGACGGCGAGGACATGGGGTTCGTCATCAACGACGAGGACGCGCCCTTGGGGGCGGTGGAGGATGGATGTCGGGATGGTGTTGGCGTTCATGGTCGGTGCTGGCTGATGGGTTTGGGGCCGGTGGCTCAGGACATGGCGGTATAGGAGAGGCATTTGATCTCATCGAGGCTGGTGTGACCGGCGAGAACCTGGATGAGACCTTCCTGGTAGAGGGAAAAGAAGCCGTTCTTGAAGGCGGAGGCGCGCATGGCGGACATGGGGGCAGCATCTTCAATGAGGTCGCGCAGTTCGGTGCTGATCTCGCATATCTCCATGAGGGCCACGCGGCCTGCGTAGCCGGTGCCGTGGCACTCCTGGCAGCCTGCGGGGCCGTAAATGGGCTGGGTGAGGGGCTGGGAGATGACGCCCTGCTTTGCCATCATGTCCTGGATGTCCTGGGGCACCTGCGTGGGCCGCTTACAGTAAGTGCAGAGGCGGCGGACGAGGCGCTGGGCCTGGGAGAGGGCTAGGGAATCTGCGAGGAGGTATTTTTCCACCCCCATGCTGAGCAGTCGGGAAACGGCGCGCAGGGAGTCATTGGCGTGGAGGGTGGTGAGGACGAGGTGACCGGTGAGGGCGGCATTGACGGCGGCGTTGGCGGTTTCAGAGTCGCGTGACTCACCAATGAGGATGATGTCCGGGTCGGCACGCAGAAGGGCGCGCAGGCCGTTGGCGAAGTCGAGACCGACGTGGTTGTTGGCCTGGGTCTGGTTGATGCCCTCAATCTCGTATTCGATGGGATCTTCAATGGTCTGGATGTTGACGCTCTCGTCATTCACGCTGTTGAGGAGGGCGTAGAGCGTGGTGGTCTTGCCTGAACCGGTGGGGCCGGTGACGAGGATAAGCCCTTGGTCACGGGTCATGGTGCGGGTGAGGATGTCCACCTGGCGTTGGCCGAGATTGAAGTCACTGAGGCGCTTCACACCATCCTGCTTGTCGAGGAAGCGCATGATGACTTTTTGAAATTCCCGGCGTGTGGGAACGGCGGCGACGCGGACATCCACGCGGCGGCGGCCCACACTGAGGGCGAAGCGACCGTCTTGTGCCTCCTGCCGGTTCTGATTCATGCCGGCGTAGTTTTTGATGAGGGCGACGAAGCGGTTGAGCATGGACTCTGGCGCGGTGAGGATGGTCTTCATGTTCCCGTCCATGCGGGCGCGGAAGCGGGCGAGATTGTAGAACTTTTCGAGGTGGAGGTCTGAGGCGCGGCAGCGGATGGCGGTGAAGAGTGCCCACTGGACAAGCTCCTCAGCAGTGTGGTTGGGGTTGGCGGGGTTGACGCGCGCCATGTCCTCCGGCATGATGTCAATAACGGACTCATTGGCGCTGGTAGAGGCGCTGAGGCTGCCTTTGTCCATTTTGGCGACACCGCTAGGATCGAAGGTGGCACCGGCGCGATTGATGGCCTCGCGGATTGAGGCGGGATCGGCCATGACGGGGATGATTTTCACCGCCGGGTTGCCCATGCTGAGCCATTCGTCCTCAAAGGAGTAGCAGTCGGCCTGCTCGCTGAGGAGGAAGACGGCGTTGCGCCCGAGGTAGAGGGGATAAACAACATGCCGCTCCAGCAGGGGCAGGGGAAAGAAGGTCTGGCGCTGCGCCTCTGTGGCGGAGAAGCAAAGGGTGCGCCCCTGGGTGACGAGGTAGTGGAGGGCGACGCCGAGATTGCGCTGGACGATGTTGAAGTTGTTGATGGAAAGGGTGGCGTTTTTCTCCTTCTGCGCGTCGTAAAAGCCGCGCAGCTTAGTGATCTCCGTCGGCTCGTAGGGGTAGTGCTCCATGAGCCACTCAAAGGTGCCTTCTAGCCCCATGTCCTGGAAACGCGGTGGCTGCACCTGCTCCAGAGCGTTGATATGGCTCCGGTTTTGGCAAGTGGAAATGTGGGTTCGCTGTCATTTTCATGACCTTCTGCTTGGATTATTCTTCTCACCTCAGAAGCAGACTGACCGACCAGGGTGAATCGTATCACTTCG
>Ga0247837_1002394_pt1 | contig 35719 bp, 34 predicted proteins | sample LaCtaG_2_FD_187115 | JGI IMG/M metagenome (GOLD analysis project Ga0247837, IMG submission 187115) | Freshwater microbial communities from meromictic Lake La Cruz, Castile-La Mancha, Spain - LaCruzMarch2015_14.5m | ecosystem: Environmental > Aquatic > Freshwater > Lake | place: Spain: Castile-La...
GCCAAATCATCATTGCAAAACCCGGTAAATCAGAAGCAAACTGAGGTGGAATAGGCGTTATTGCAGTCAAGTAAGGTACAATGACTCCCCAGGCTAGGAATAGGCCGACGAATATTGTCAAACCGGTTGTGGCGCCAATCAGGTAACCGGCACCTGTCATAGCTAGCGAAAAACCGCCAGAAATCTGAAATAGGCTGCCATAGCTTGTGTGAATCCAGCTCACATAAGTACCCGATAACACCTGTAGACCTGTTGTTAATAAATTGACTGTTGCTGCGAATAAACTGCCCGACAAAATATCCCAAACATCAGTGAGTTTATTCGGCTGAGTTTGTTTTTTGTTGAGCTGACTGTTTTCTCGAATTGCGCTACCGACTCGTAAAATTTCAGCTGCAGCGACTCCTTCTGGATAAGGCAATTGACTATTAACAACTAATGCACGGCGCAGTGGGATAGAAAATACAACTCCTAACATACCCCCTGCTAAAGCGATGAGTGTAGTTTCTAAAAATGAAAAATCTTTCCAGTAACCCACCATAATTAATGCTGGCAAAGCAAAAATGATTCTAGATTGCGTACCTGCTGCCGATGCTTGAGTTTGAACCATATTGTTTTCTAGGATATTAGAGCCAGAAAATGAGCTTAATACGGCCATTGAAATAACTGCTGCTGGAATAGCAGAAGAGGAAGTTAGCCCAATTTTCAATCCAAGATAAACATCAGAAGCAGTAAAAATCGCTGTCATTATCGCTGCGAGGAACATCCCGCGCCATGTTAATTCAGGATAAGAAACTTCTGGAGGAACAGGAGATAGATTTTGCATCAGTTTATTTTTTTTGATGATGGCTTGATCATTAAGTGTGCGTACTTATACAAAATAACCGCTAAAAAAGATTTTAGTATACAATTCTGACAATTTTTTTGTTGTCTAAATTTTGTTGACTCAAATAGCATAATATTAGAAGTATGATGTAATTCAACAATTGATTACATTTTATAAAAATTTTTTGATAGAGTTGCCATGAACTATATAGCCAACCAAGCGGTTGATATCAAAATCCTTGATCAAAAATTGCTGAATAAACTACCCAATTATGCAACATCTGGATCAGCAGGTCTTGATCTTTGTGCAGCGATTGATGAAGAACTCATATTACATCCTAAGCAGACGGTGCTTATCCCCACGGGTATTGCCATTCATCTGGCTAATCCAAATTTAGCTGCCTTAGTTTTACCAAGGTCAGGATTGGGTCATAAACATGGTATTGTATTGGGCAATTTAGTTGGATTAATTGATTCTGACTATCAAGGTCAAATTTTTGTATCAGTTTGGAATCGTGGGCAAGCTAGTTTTACTTTATCACCAATGGAACGTATTGCTCAATTAGTAGTGGTGCCTGTTGTTCAAGTTAAATTTAATATTGTGCAAGAATTTTTACCAAGCAATCGAGCTGAAAAGGGTTTTGGTAGCACAGGTAAGCTTTGATTTTTTTGTTACCCATTTTTAATCCTATTATTTTATTCAGATGAACGAATATCTTTTTACATCAGAATCGGTTTCTGAGGGTCATCCAGATAAAGTGGCTGATCAGATTTCTGATGCAATTTTAGATGCAGCAATTTCTCAAGATAAATACGCGAGGGTTGCTGCAGAAACCTTAGTCAGTAAAGATTTGGTGGTTTTGTCAGGTGAAATTACTGCAAAAGCTAATATTGATTATGAACAAATAGTGCGCCAAACCGTTCGTCAAATTGGGTATAACAATGCCGAACTCGGTTTTGATTATCAAACTTGCAAAATTACTCCTTATTATGGCCAGCAATCAACCGATATTGCGCAAGGCATTAATGAAGGAGAAGGCATTGATACGGCTCAAGGTGCGGGTGATCAAGGCATTATGTTTGGCTATGCATGTGATGAGACCTCAACCTTAATGCCTTTTCCGATTTATTATGCCCATCGATTGATGCAACGACAATCAGAGCTTCGACGAGATGGAAGGTTATCTTGGTTAAGACCTGACGCAAAAAGCCAAATCACTTGCGTTTATGATAAAAATACTGGTCAACCCATTCGTATTGATACGGTAGTCTTGTCGACTCAGCATGACCCAGGGATTAGCTATAACCAACTTTGCGAAGCGGTGATGGAAGAAATTATCCGACCTGTTTTGCCTGTTAGTATGCTAACTAAGCAATCGAAATATTTTATTAATCCAACGGGGCGCTTTGTAACGGGAGGGCCCAACGGTGACTGTGGTTTGACAGGTCGCAAAATTATAGTTGACACGTATGGGGCAGCAGCACCTCATGGGGGAGGGGCATTTTCTGGCAAAGATCCGAGCAAAATGGATCGATCGGCAGCCTATGCGGGTCGTTATGTTGCTAAAAATATAGTTGCGGCAAAATTAGCAAGGCAATGTCAAATTCAAATTTCTTATGCAATTGGTATTGCAGAGCCTATTTCTATTTCTATAGATACCTTTGGTACCCACTTGATTCCTTGTGAAAAAATCGATGCTTTAGTAGCGCATCATTTTGATTTGAGCCCTAAGGGGATCATTGAAATGCTTGATCTTTTGCGACCCATTTATAAAAAAACGGCCGTATATGGTCATTTTGGTCGCGAAGAACCAGAATTTACCTGGGAAAAAATAGATAAAGCGCTAACCTTACGGGAAGAGGCGGGATTGAGGGGATAGGTTGATTATTCAATATCGCCATATGTGACTGTTATTATTTCAACGATTTCTTCGCCTCGTGGATGACGCAATAGTCGAGTGTCCCCGACCTTAGATTGTAATAAAGTGCGCGCTAATGGCGAAATCCAACTGATATAACCTTTTTGTGGATTGAGTTCGTCAATACCGACAATGGTGACAGTTTGCAATTGATCATTTTGCCGTCTGATGGTTACCGTTGCACCAAAAAACACTTGCTCAATTCCTTTTTGTCGGTTGGTATTAACGATTTCTGCGCTTTCTAAGCGTTTTGTCAAGAAGCGGATACGCTGATCAATTTCTCGAAGTCGACGTTTACCATAAAGATAATCACCATTTTCTGAGCGATCACCATTTTTAGCGGCCCAACTTACGGATTCCACTACTTTTTGGCGTTCATGGTGAAGTAATTGATGAAGTTCTTTGGAAAGTTTTAGCCAGCCACTTTTCGTGATGTAATTCTTCATTATTTGATGATATTTAATATTTTATTCGCTGCTTTGACGAAGGCCCTCAGAAGAGAGTTTTAGCCATTTTATGACATTGGCTACTTCAATAGCGTTCAATTCATAGTACTGCCCTCTTTTTAAACGCGAAGGCAATAAAATAGAACCGAAGCGAATTCGAATTAGTCGGCTAACGGTTAAACCTAGTGCGGCAAACAATTCTCTAACTTCTCGATTCTTACCTTCTTTTAGTGTGATGCGATACCATTGATTCGATGCTTCTTCATTGTTGACTGTTTCTTGGATATTGGTGACATGTGCTACGCCTGTTTTTAGCGTAATACCTGTATAAAGTTCATTTTTTTGGGTTTCCGTTAAGGATCCTAATATCCGTACAGCATATTCGCGTTCTATCTCAAATCTTGGATGAGCAAAATGGTTAGCTAGTTCGCCATCGGTTGTAAAAATCAGTAGACCGCTACTATTAAGATCAAGTCGTCCTATAGAAATCCAGCAACTACTTTTAATTTTTGGTAAGCGATCAAAAACACTGATACGCCCTTCAGGATCCTTGCGACTGACAATTTCACCTTCTGGTTTGTGGTAAACAATGATGCGCGGTAAATTGTGTGGCCACGCTAAACGAACAAATTTTTGATTAACAAATACTCGATCGTTTGGTGTAATTTTTTGTCCGAGTTGAGCTACTTTTTGGTTGACACTGATTTCACCTCGCAAAATATATTTTTCAATATCTCGACGAGAACCTACACCGGAAGCTGCCAAGATTTTTTGTAATCGAGTGGGTTGTATCGCGTTGGAAGTAATTGAGCGACGGCTCAAGTCTCTAATTTTTTTTTGTGTTGCTTGATTAGGTGCATGGCATGGTAATTTTCTAGCGTGCCGAATAGGGGTCGATGACAAAGGTTTCTCAATTTTTATATGGTTAGTCAGACGGATGTTTTTTGTGTAAGCTTGCGCAAAACAAATGAAACGATTTCATCAATAGCAAACTGATGATTTATTTTTTCGTGCCTTGCTTGATATTCGATTTTATTTTCTTTAATACCGCGCTCTCCTACAACAATACGGTGAGGAATGCCAATCAATTCCGAATCAGCAAACAATATACCGGCTCGTTCGCTTCGGTCATCCAACAAAACATTGACGCCCTTCTGAATAAATTCTTGATATAGCTGATCGGTTACTGAATGTACAGTTTCGTGTTGATTGTATCCAAGCGGCACGATAATTAAGCTAAAGGGTGCAATAGCTTCATTAAAAATGATACCTTTTTCATCATGGTGTTGTTCAATAAATGCAGCCACAATTCGAGTCACGCCAATACCATAGCAACCCATTTCAAATGGTTGAGCTATATTTTTATTGTCTAAAAATGTCGCTTGCATGGCTGAAGAATATTTTGTTCCTAATTGAAATAAATGACCAACTTCAATACCGCGTGTTAGTTTTAAAAATCCTTTTCCACATGGGCTTAAGTCACCCATTTTAGCTTTTCGTAAGTCCACAAAAATTGGTTCAGGGAAGTCTCGTACGAAATTAGCGCCGATAAAGTGGCAGTCATTTTGATTGGCTCCTGTGACCATATCAGACTGTGCTATAAGACGATAATCCGCATAAACTAACCCTAAAAAATTAATCGGACCAATAAAACCGGGGTCGGCTTTAAAAAAATGTTGGATTGTTTTTTCAGTAGAAAAGGTAAGCGGTGTTTTTACTCTTGCCAATTTACTAGCTTTAACTTCATTTAATTCGTCATCGCCTCGTAATAGCAATAAAATGGGTTCGCCATTTTCACCATCAACAACAATTGATTTAATGATTACCGAGGGCTCACAAGCTAAAAAATTAGCCAACGCTTGAATGGTTTTAGTATTGGGTGTATGTGTGATTGTAAGCTTTGTTTTTGCTTCTAGGCGTTTAATGGGATCATTTTTGATTGCTGCTAATTCAATATTGGCCGCATAATCTGATTCAGGGCAATAGGCGATAATATCTTCACCCGAATCAGCAAGTACTTGAAATTCATGAGAAATTGTACCCCCAATAGCACCTGTATCAGCTAGCACGGCACGAAACTTTAATCCAATTCGTGTAAAAATACGGTGATAAGCTTTATATAAATCATCGTAAGTCTTTTGAAGAGAATCTTTGTTTTCGTGAAAAGAATAAGCGTCTTTCATTATAAATTCTCTTGCCCGCATTACACCAAAACGCGGACGGATTTCATCGCGAAATTTTGTTTGTATTTGGTAAAAGATCCGCGGCAATTGTTTGTAGTGATTAATTTCTTTTCGGACAAAATCGGTAATGATTTCTTCATGTGTGGGGCCGATACAAAAACTATGTTCATGCCGATCCTTGAAGCGCAACAATTCCTCACTATACAAAGTCCATCGCTCGGATTCTTGCCACAACTCAGCCGGCTGTACGATTGGCAGCAATAACTCGATGCCTCCCGCACAATTCATTTCTTCTCTGATAATGGTTTCGATTTTACGTAAAACCATCAAACCCAAAGGCATCCATGTGTAAAGTCCTGAGGCAACTTTTCTAATAAGACCGGCTCGCAACATTAGCTGATGACTGATCAATTCAGCTTCGGTGGGAATTTCTTTTTGGGTAGCTATAAAAAAATCTGAAGTGCGCATATGATTGATTAATAGAACATAGAGCTAACTAAAACACTGAAGGCAACATTCTACCGTTATTCGTAGAAAAATAGCGATCAATTATCCAAGCCGTTGCATCTTAGCATTTTGTCAGTCACAATAGCGACGCTTTTAAAATCAGCTATTCAAAAGATATGACTTATAAAATTCAAGAAAATCATCAGCCATTAGCAGGTATTACACTTGCCGCTTTGGGGGTTGTCTATGGTGACATTGGTACAAGCCCGCTTTATGCTGTGAAAGAATGTTTTGTCGCACAAGGTTTGTCGGCTGATCCGTTTAATGTACTGGGATTTATATCGCTTATTTTTTGGGCGATTATGCTCGTTGTTTGTTTTAAATATATACTTTTTATTCTTAAGGCAGATAACCACCAAGAAGGTGGCATCATGGTGTTGATGGCGCTGGCCAAAAAACGCTCAAGACTTAGTGCTCGCTGGATCGTTATTCTATTAGGACTTTTAGGAACAGCGTTATTTTATGGTGATTCAGCTATTACGCCGGCGATTTCCGTATTGTCCGCATCAGAAGGACTGCAAATTCTTAATAGTGCACTAACACCTTATATATTGCCTATGGCGGTAGGTATTTTGTTTATATTATTTGCTATCCAGCGTTTTGGTACGGCAAAAGTGGGTATTTTTTTCGGACCCATTATGCTTTTATGGTTTTTAACGCTCGCTTTATTGGGTTTGATTAACATATGGCAGTCCCCAACAATTTTAGTGGCACTAAACCCTTGGTATGGGTTAGATTTTATTATTACGCATGGCAGTTATTCTCTTTTAGGATTAGGCGCGGTTGTTTTGGCGCTAACGGGTGCAGAGGCGCTTTATGCGGATATGGGTCACTTTGGTCGACGCCCCATTCAATATGCTTGGTTTAGTGTTGTGTTGCCTAGCTTAGTGCTTAATTATTTGGGTCAGGGTGCTTTATTGCTACGTAACCCAGCCGCTCTCATGGAAAGCCCCTTTTACTTATTGGCGCCCAGTTGGGCATTGCTTCCATTAATTGGTTTAGCTACCATTGCAACGGTGATTGCTTCTCAATCGGTCATATCGGGTGCTTATTCATTAACTCGTCAGGCTATCCAATTAGGATTTTGCCCGCGGATGCAAATTCGCCACACATCTGTCCAAGAAATCGGTCAGATCTATCTTCCTTTTGTCAATTGGACTTTACTGGGAATTGTTTTGGTGATTGTATTAGGTTTTCAATCTTCCGGTAATTTGGCCGCTGCCTATGGAATTGCGGTGACCGGTACAATGCTTTCTTCTACCTTACTATTTTCTGTGGTGATGTATCGTAATTGGCGTTGGCCACTTCTTTTAGTGATTGGATTAACCGGTGTTTTTTTGGCGGTTGATTTAGTATTTTTTAGTGCCAATATCTTTAAAATTATGCATGGTGGTTGGTTACCTCTTGTAATTGGTGCATTCATTTTTACACTCATGACTACCTGGTGGCGAGGCCGCAAGTTGCTCTCGGAGTGTATTCAAGAGCAAGCTTTACCGCTTCGTAAATTTATCCGCGAAGTTGAATTTATTTCGCCACCGGTACGTGTAGATGGCACAGCGATCTTTTTGGATAGAGCTGCAAAAGGAGTGCCTCATGCATTACTTCATAATTTAAGGCACAACAAAGTTCTTCATGAGCGCGTTGTGATTGTAACCATCAAAACAGAAGATATGCCTTTTATTAAGCTAGATGAACGCGTCGAAGTAACTTCGTTATCGCCTACTTTTTCTCGTGTTGTTGCGCGCTACGGATTTAAAGAAACACCAAATATACCCAGTATTATTGAGTGCTGTGCAGCAAGAGGTTTGCCGTTTGATTTGACCAAAACCTCATTTTTCCTTTCTAAAGAAGCATTGATTTCAACAACGCGTCCTGGTATGGCGCCTTGGCGTGAGCATTTATTTATATGGATGAGCAAAAACGCATTACGTCCAACGGATTTTTTTCAAATTCCCTTGGATCGCGTCGTGGAGTTAGGTGCTCAAATAGAATTGTAATGCATCTTAATTGATCTAAAACTCTGCAGTAAAAGGTCTTACTTTATTGGGTAATAGCAACCAAATATTGCCGAGCTGATGCATTTTTTCGGCTTCAGTACCCGCTTGTTCACCAAACCCCCAAAACCAATCAATTCTTAATGGACCCTTAATTTCGCTTCCCTTATCTTGTGCAAAAACTAATCGGTTAAGTGGTTTATGGGTCAAGGGATGCTTTGTGGCAATATAAACTGGCGCACCAAGTGGTATGTAGCGCGCATCAATTGCCACGCTTAACTTTTCAGTTATCGATACTCCTAATGCCCCGATAGGTCCTTCAGTTGCCGGGATGGCAGTTTCTTGAAAAAAAATATAATTAGGATTCACAGCGAGTAATTTTGGAAAATCAGCAGGATGCTTTTGAAGCCAATCTTTAATACCCGCTTTAGAAACTTGAGCTACACTTAATTTTTTGTATTGCATCAGCCATTTTGCTAGAGACACAAAAGGATGTCCGTTTTGTGCGGCATAATTTAAGCGAACGACTTGTCCGTTTTCGAATTGAATGCGACCCGATCCTTGTATTTGTAAATATGCTAAATCAACCCAACTTTCTACCCATCCAAGTACCGGCATGTCCGCTATACCTTGCCCCTCATGGATTTCGCGACGCGTATAATAGGGAACCAATTCATTGCCTATGATGCGAGCTGATAGTAAAACGGTGCGATTATCGTGCCAAAATTTTTGCGGATACAAAATCCACTCATTTTTACCGGGTGCTTTTTTATTGGGCACAATGACCATTTTTTGGTTTGCAGAAAACCGAAAAATTAATATAGATGCTTTATGTAAAGATTTTGGGTAAGAGATTAGCCATATATTGCGAGGTATACCGTAAATTGGGTAAGGTGCTGCCTGCGCATTAAAGCTGTGATAACCTTTCAGTAATGGTTCATAGTAACTTGTTATTAACCCCTGATGAGTTGTTGGAGTTAATAGTTGCCAAGGTGTAAATTCGGATTCAAAAAATTCTTGTAAGGCACTTGAGTTAGGCGCAAGTTTTTTAGCTTTTATACACACCGCGCGCCAATTAGGTTGCATATGAAGTACTTGACAGCTTTTTAAAAAGACTTTTAAGGTAGGCTCAGTAAGTTGACCAGGCCAATTCGGCAGATCCGAAAACCGCTTCAAGCGGTATTGAACAACTGTTGATTTTAAAAAAGTGGCATACTCAGTAGGGTATTGCAAAGCGCAACCCGAAAAACACAAAATACCCAATAGTATTGAATACCATAGGGGTAGTTTTTTTAAAAAATTTGGCTTTTTGATATATTTTTTGGGTTGCACGGAGCTGTTAAGAAACTATGTTACTTATTTAGCATGATGCATTGTCATATCATGCTCAAAAATATCAAATGATTGATTTTGGTAATAATTGAGTCGTATTTGTGTCAATATACTTGATTCGGCATTATTCTGTGTAATTTCTAAAATCCTTTTAAAAGATTTGGTATAGGTTTTGGGTTCAGTAGAATCTGTTAAGTTCAATAAAATGGTTGGTAATTGCGCAAATGAGTCGGGGATCTTTAGCCCCAAAAGAATAGGGGTTTTAGGAGCCTCTTTTGCTTCAACGGGACAATTAGGTATAAATGCATCATCTCCCAAACACCACAAGCGAAGACTAAATTCATTTAAGAGTTCAGTTGCAGCCAGTAATACAAAAACTCGATTTTTTTTTTGATAAACTGTTTGTAAGAGCTTTCTTGCAAACAAAAGTGTATCAGGCACATTGTGATAAAAATCAACGCGTGGCACAGAATTGACCTATTTTTCTAAAATATATTGTTGTAAAAAATTTATTAACAAAGGCACAGGTCGACCTGTGGCAGATTTGTTTTTTGTATGTGCAGTGCCTGCAATATCCAAGTGAGCCCAGTGATATGTTTTTGTAAAATGAGACAAGAACTTAGCGGCAGTAATTGAGCCTGCTGTTGGGCCGCCAATATTCACAAGGTCGGCTAGTTGCCCTTTAATTTGTTTGTCATAATCATCCCATAATGGCATAAGCCAAGCACGATCACCGCTCTTTTTGGCAGCAGCTAACAATTTTTGAGTTAGCGTATCAGAATTTGAAAATAGTGCACTTGCAACATGACCAAAAGTGGCTAAACAAGCACCCGTTAACGTGGCAATATCAATGACATACTCTGGGTTAAATTGTTTAGCATAATGCAATGCGTCACACAAAATAAGACGACCTTCAGCATCTGTATTAAAAATTTCTACTGTGATACCACTCATTGTGGTGATAATATCTCCCGGTTTGCAAGCTTGACCGCTTGGCAAATTTTCGCAAGTGGGAATAAGACCCATTACATTGATGGGCAACTTCATTTCTGCAACAGCTTGCAAAGTACCCAATACAGAAGCGGCGCCACACATATCATATTTCATATTCTCCATACCCAAGGAGCGCTTTAATGAAATACCACCTGAATCAAATGTGATACCTTTACCCACTAATATGATTGGTTTTGTCTTTTTTTTGGGTGCGTTTTCATAATTTAGTACAATAAATCGTGGTGGCTCAATACTGCCTTTTGCAACCGTTAAAAGACCATTCATTTTTAATTTCAAAATATCTTTTTCTTTAAAAATTTTTATTTTTATATTATTTTTTTTAGCCAATTGCTGTGCTTGACTCGCCAAATAATCGGGAGTGCAAATATTGCTCGGCAAGTTGGCAAGATTTTTAGTTAGAGTAATTCCTCGCGCAATGGCTTGCCCATTGATGAGCCCTTTTTTGGCGAGTTGTGTTGCTTGGGACGGTACAATCAAAGTGATTTGACTTAATGGAGCAAGTATTTGATCTGACTGTGTTTTAAATTGGCGAAACTGATAAAATCGGTCTTCAAAAATTCTAATGGTTTCAGCGACCTGATCAATAACATCACTGTCTTTAATTGTTAATTCAGTCAAGCAATTAATGGCATGAAGTGCTTGTGTTTTACCGAGGGCTTGCGCAGCACTTTGAATGGCTTGACGATAAGCGATGAGATCAAGGTGATCTTTTTTGCCAAGCCCCACAGCAAGAATTCGTTTGCATGGAAAAAGTAATGTAGTGGCAATTTTTCCGCTGAGCTCTTTTGCTTTAATAGCGGTACTGATTACATTGTCCGCTATTGTATCCAATTCTTTTGCACAAGAAGACATTTCTCCGTTTTCATAAATACCAACAAGCACCCAATCTTTTTTGGTTTTTCCTGACAAGCTGTTTTCTATGGTAAATTCCATCATGTGCACCTAAATTAATTGAATCGCATCTCATTTTAGTGGTATTTATAAAAATACAAAAGCATGAAATGAAATTTGATTTTTTTAATTGCAATAAACCATTTTAAAAAATAAGATAGATCATATGATCAAATTCAGTTCTGATAAACATGCTCCTATTAAGCGTGATCTAGCGTTGCTTGATTGCTTGTTTGATGAAATCATTGCGCAGCATGCCGGAAAAGCTGTCTTAAAGGTAATGCATTTGCTCGCTGACAATCAAGCAACCGAAAGGATTATTGAGCATTCGCTTGTGTTGCTGGATTCAAAAACAGTGGCTGCTTTGGTGCATGCCTGTTCGCTTTATACACAACTTTATAATATTGCTGAAGATGTGCATCGCGAGCGCCGCCGCCGTGCTCATTTATTAATGAGTTCACCGCCAAGGCAAGGTAGTTTACAGTACACGCTCAAAAAAATAGAACAACAAAAAATATCTGCCCGTACCTTATTTTCTTTATTGGATAAAGCCAATATTGTCCCAGTATTAACGGCGCATCCAACTGAAGTACAGCGCCAAAGTGTATTGGATGGTCAGCGTGCTGTGCGAAACTTTTTGCATCAGTTAGATAGAGATCATTTAACGCAAGAAGAACGAGATGCTATTACTAAAAAATTGCAACGTGCCATATTAATGTTATGGCAAACTTCTGCGATTCGCTCATTTGAAATGAGAGTCTCTGATGAAATTGAGAATGGTGTACTTTATTACCCGCTATCCTTTTTTAATGTGTTGCCGAGTTTTTATGAAACGCTAGAGAGATCTCTCAAAGCTTTATGGAAAGAAAAACCCATTCAATCACTACCTTCTTTTTTGAGAATCGGTAGTTGGATAGGTGGTGATCGAGACGGTAATCCTCACGTTGATTCGCTAACATTACAACATGCTTTTAAGCGACAAGGCGAAGTGTTATTTAATTACTATTTCAAGGAATTGCATGGACTGTATCGTGAGCTATCGATTTCGGTGCGCGAAGTAAGCATCAATCATGAATTACTTCTTTTAGCAAATGCTTCACCTGATCGGTCGTATTCAAGACAAGAAGAGCCTTATAGGCGAGCTATCGCAAGAATTATTCAGCGCTTATCAGCTACCGCTATTGTTTTAAATTTGACTGTTCGAAAACACGTTGACCCCAAAGATCCTTATAAGGATGCTGCAGAATTTTTGGCAGACCTTAAGATTTTATCTCAATCACTTTTTTCGCATGGCAGTGGATTATTAGCTAGTGGTGCCTTATTAAAATTGCAACGCTCTGTTGATTTGTTTGGTTTTTATTTAATGACTATTGATTTACGTCAACATGCGCTATCTCACCAAAAATTAGTGGCGGAATTGTTTGCTCAGGCAGGATTAGAGCCTTATCTTGAATTAACTGAATCGGATAAAATTAAGGCTTTAGTGCGAGAACTCTCAAAGCCACGCCCGCTTTATTCGTCTTTACTAGTTTATAGTGATGAGAGTCAAAAAGAGCTGGCTGTGTTTCAAGAAGCACTAAATATCAAAACAAAATTTGGATCCGGGGCTATTACACAAAGCATTATTTCTCACTGTGCCAATGTGAGTGAAATATTATCACTTGCTTTAATTTGCAAAGAAACGGGTTTAATTTATATTGAAAAAGGTGCTCCAAAAACAGATATGAATTTGGTGCCACTTTTTGAAACCATTGGGGTATTGCGCGAGTCAGCTGATTTAATAAAAACTTTGTTTGCTATTCCTTGGTATAGAGCGTTACTTAAAAAATCTGGCAATTGTCAGGAAATTATGTTGGGTTACTCTGACAGCAATAAAGATGGTGGCTACCTAACAAGTCAATGGGTGCTTTACCAAACTGAAGAAAAATTGATCAAAGTCTTTAATGAGTTTGGTGTTGATATCCAGTTATTCCATGGTCGAGGTGGATCAGTTGGGCGAGGAGGCGGCCCTTCTTATCAAGCCATTATTGCTCAACCCAAAGGATCGGTGACAGGACGTCTTCGTATTACTGAGCAAGGTGAAGTTATTACCTCTAAATATGCCGATACTCATAATAGTGCCCGAAATCTTGAGGCACTTGTGACTGCGACACTTGAAACCAGCTTATTTAGCATGCCCACTGCAAAAGAAGATACCGATACTCTAAACGAACTATCTGATTGCGCTTATAAAGCATATCGTTGTTTAGTTGAGTATCCAGAATTTATGCAATATTTTCTTGAAGCATGCCCTATCCAAGAAATTGCTAAACTAAATATTGGCAGCCGACCAGTTTCCCGAAAAAAATTATCCTCTCTGACGGATCTTCGTGCGATTCCTTGGGTATTTTCTTGGTCGCAAGCGCGTACCATGTTGCCTGGTTGGTATGGTTTTGGTAGTGCTTTTGAAGCTTTTACTAAAAAATACGGCAAAACAGGTCGTCAGCGGTTGCGCGATTTATATGAGCGCTCAGCATTTTTCCAAATGGTCTTATCTAATTTAGAGCAGGTGTTGGCTAAAACGGATATGGCGATTGCGAAACGTTATGCTAAGCTTGTTTCGGATAAAAACATTGGGCAAGAAATATTTAGTTTAATTGAAGCCGAATGGCATCGAACTCATCAAGCATTTCTCTGGATTGCTCGCCAAGAAGTGCTATTGGAGCATAATCCTGCTTTAGCGCACAGTTTAGCAATTCGCTTACCCTACTTAAATGCACTCAATTGGTTGCAAGTTAAATTGCTAGAGCGCCTGCGTAAAGAACCTAATGATAATGAGACATTGTCAGCAATTCATCACACTATTAATGGTATTGCAGCTGGTTTTCGTAATAGCGGTTAAGTCTTAGCTTGTAGCTAAAGCGTCAATTGCTTGAAAATGATATTGCGTACCTGATCAATTGATTGGGTTCCATCAATTTCGTGGTATCGTATTGCGTTGGACTGAGCAGCTAAATTTTTGTAGTAGTCTGTTAACACTTTGGTTTCATGATGATACACGACTAAGCGTTTTTTGATGGTTTCTTCTTGGTCATCGGCTCGCTGCGTTAAAGTGTCTGCTGTTATATCGTCCCGGTTAAGTACTTTAGGCGGATTAAACAGCACATGGTAAGTGCGTCCAGAAGCTAAATGAATGCGGCGCCCTGACAATCGGTCAATGATATATTGATCTGGCACTGAAATTTCAATCACATGGTCAATCAAAATTCCTTTGTTTTGTATAGCCTTGGCTTGCGCTAGATTTCTTGGGAAACCATCTAGTAAGAATCCTTTTGCACAATCAGGTGTGGTCATACGTTCTATCATCAAATCAATGACAATGTCATCGCTGACTAATTGACCTTGATCAATGGCGTCTTTGGCGACTTTTCCAAGTGGTGTTTTTTCGTGAATAGCAGCTCGCAATATATCGCCGGTTGAAAGCTGAGAGATTCTAAAATCCTCTTGAATAAAGCGTGCTTGTGTTCCTTTTCCGGCGCCAGGCGGACCCAATAAAATCAGTTTCATAGCAATTTAGATGACTTCAAAGTAGTTGAGGAAGGGTTGATTTCATTCTCAAGAAGTGATCTTGCTTCTTCGCTCAACATAATAGGTATACCGTTTTTGATTGGATAAGCTATACGATGGGCATAACAAATTAGCTCTTGTTCTGAAGCGCGATATACCAGTTTACCCTTGCAAAGTGGGCAAACTAAAATCGCTAAAAATTTTGTATCCATAAGCTTATATAGAGGAATATTGATCATCAATAACTGGGCACCAGTCTAAACCGAAATCGCTATTTAAGCAAAAAAACCATTTATCGATTCAGCAGGTATCTTTTTAAATTACAATGCAAAAAAACTCATGATATAAAAAGCTTATGTGTGACTTAACAATTGATCCCATTCATTCTTCTCTTGAATCTTTGTTACCCAAAAGTGAAGTTATTAGCGTCTCAGAACTTAACGCTTTAGCAAGAGAGATTTTGGAAAGTTATATTCCCTTTATGTGGATTAATGGGGAGATTTCAAATTGGGTGTTAGCCGCTTCTGGGCATGCTTATTTTCTATTAAAGGACGAGCGATCACAAGTGCGCTGTGTGATGTTTCGGCATCAATTAGCTAAACTAACATTAGTACTTAAAAATGGTTTGCAAGTTGAGTTGCGTGGCCAAATATCGCTTTACGAAGCACGTGGCGAGTTTCAAATTAATGTAGAGACTGTCAGAGAATCGGGACTTGGAAAGCTATTTGAAGCGTTTAATCGACTAAAAAATAAATTGTTCCAAGAAGGGCTTTTTGGTGAAGATAAAAAGCAATCCTTACCACTTTATCCTCAGGCCATTGGTGTGATTACATCAGCAACTGCGTCGGTATTAAGAGATGTAGTTGCTATTGTTAAAGCGCGTATGCCAAATTTACCGATTATTTTATATCCGACTGCAGTACAAGGTGCTGACGCACCTTACCAAATTGCTCAAGCCGTTCGAATCGCTAATCAACGTTACGAAGTAGATGTTTTAATTATTTGCCGTGGTGGTGGAAGTATTGAGGATTTAGCTGCCTTTAATGATGAGATCGTTGTAAGAGCGGTAGTCGCTTCCCATATTTCGATCATTAGTGGGATTGGACACGAAACAGATGTGACGCTTTGCGATTTTGCAGCTGATTGTCGCGCCGCAACACCGACCGCAGCAGCTGCCCTAGCTTCTCCTGATCGCATAGAATTATTGCATCGATTAAATTATATTGTTTCAAACTTGCGGCGCGTTTTTGCATGGCAAATCAATAATAAATCACAACAACTGGATCATTTTGCGGCTCGCTTAATTTCTCCTAGGCAAAAATTTATTCATCAACGGGATAAATTGTTAAGTGTGCATACCCGGTTAATTCACTTTATGCGCAATCAACTTAATACTCACCAAATTAAATTAACACAGTGTCGTTTTCTTTTGCAACAGCATATTCCTAACCTTATGTCTATTGAAAATCGCATTGAGCAAACCCGATCAAAGTTGCAATATATGATGCGACAAAAACTTCATCATTTGGCAGGACAAATTAAAGAATTGCACATCCGATTGCAGGGATTGAATCCCGAATTGATATTAAGTAAGGGTTATGTGATTGTTAGTCATTTAAAGGGGGCTGCTGTTCATTCGCCCGATGAGTTGATTCATGGCGAATCAGTTAATTTACGGTTTCAGTTAGGTACAGTCAAAGCAGTTATCGATAAATCTTCAAATCGCCGATAGATTCGGTCAATAATATGTTATAAACTATCAATCACAATAAAACATTTTACCAAGTAAGAAATTTATCAAATTAATTAAAGAATTTTATGGCCATTAAGACCCTTGATACTTTAGATTGCGGACGCACAGCAAGAGTTCTTCGATTAACAAAAAACGCCATGCCCTTTCGCCAAAAACTCCTTGCAATGGGTGTGATACCAGGTGCTTTGCTCAAAGTGATTCGTGCAGCCCCGTTGGGTGATCCCTTAGAAATTGAAATCTGTGGTTTTCGTCTTTGCTTGCGTCGCAGTGAGGCAGCTGTTATTGATGTGGAGGAGTGTTAGGTAATGCTGACTAATCTAGCGTTAATTGGTAACCCAAATTGTGGCAAAACAACACTTTTTAATATGTTAACAGGCTCTCATCAGTATACGGGTAATTGGCCAGGTGTTACTGTTGACAAAAAAAATGGTTATTATGCTTATCAAAATCAACGTTTTGATGTTGTTGATTTACCAGGTACTTATGCCATTGAAAGTCAAGAAGAAGGTATCGCAGAAGACGAACTAGTGGTTCGTCGTTTTGTTTTATCTGAATCGGATAGCTTACTACTGAATATTGTAGATTCAACTAATTTGCAGCGTGGGCTTTATTTAACAATGCAATTGTTGGACTTAAATCGCCCAATCATTGTGGTGTTAAATATGATGGATACGGTGCGTCGCAACAAAGAAGTTATTGATATACAGTTGCTATCAAATAAATTAGGTTGCCCGGTGATACCGATTTCTGCAAGCCGCCAAGAGGGACTCGATCAATTGCGCCAAACAATTGCTGAGTCAATGGTTTTGCCCGCCAATCCGTTGCCTCAATTAGAAATATTGGATAAAAAACAAACAAGAATATTGCAAAATTTTTTAGATGAATTGCCTCAAAAAAACCCTATTCGTTTGATGGCACGCTGGAATCTTTTTGAGTTGCTGTTGCATGGTAATCCCGAACTGCTTGGTGCGACGGGGGAAAAAGCGCTAAATCTTTGTCAACAAGCATTGTCAGCTAATTATGGCGGCGAAATGGATATTACTTTAGCCAGCGCTCGATATAGTGCCATTGATCGTTTATGTCGCCTTGTGATTGATAGGCCCCTTCAAGCGAGTAAACGTCTTATTAATCAATTAGATCATTTTGCTTTAGGGCGCTTAACGGGTATTCCTATATTTTTAGGTGTGATGTACGCAATGTTTTGGGTTGCCATTAATTTTGGCTCTGCTTTTATTGATTTTTTTGATATTTTGTTTGGAGCATTATGTGTTGATGGGACAGCTCACCTACTCAATCAAATTCATGCCCCCGGTTGGATAACGACGATTTTGGCTAATGGCTTAGGGGGAGGTATCCAAACGGTTGCAACTTTTGTGCCTGTGATCGGTGCGATGTTTTTATGCCTGTCTTTTTTAGAGGATTCTGGTTATTTAGCAAGGGCGGCCATGGTAGTTGATCGTGGTATGCGTGCTTTAGGGTTGCCTGGCAAAGCTTTTGTACCGATGTTGGTTGGTTTTGGGTGTAATGTTCCTGCCATTATGGGTACGCGCGCTCTTGAAAGCGCAAGAGAGCGTCTGATGTCTATTATGATGATCCCCTATATGTCATGTGGCGCAAGGCTACCCGTTTATGCATTATTGGTGGCTATTTTCTTCCCGTTTAATGGGCATAATATTGTTTTTGGATTGTATATAGGAGGCATTATTGTTGCCGTTGTAACGGGTATTATACTCAAATATACGATATTGCCAGGTGCTGCCTCTCCTTTTATTATGGAGTTGCCACCTTACCGTCTTCCAACTCTGCGAAACTTGTTTTGTACGACGTGGGATCGTTTAAAAAGTTTTGTGATTCGTGCGGGTAAAGTAATCGTATTGATGGTGATATTGCTTAGTTTTTTTAATTCACTGGGCAAAGACGGTACTTTTGGTCACGAAGATACAGATCAATCTGTTTTGTCGAGCGTTGCAAAAACAGTGACGCCATTTTTTAGTCCAATGGGTATCCAAGAAAAAAATTGGCCGGCTACTGTGGGTATCGTGACGGGTATTTTTGCAAAAGAAGCGGTTATTGGTACCCTCAATGCACTTTATAGCCAAATGAATCAACCTATTGCTACTGAAACAACTGCAGCAGATTTTGATTTATTTGCTCGTACCCAAGAAGCTTTTTTGACTATTCCAGAAAACTTAAAAGCCTTATTGGCCATTGAGTCATTACCACTTATTTCGACCTTGCTAGATGGACAAAAAAGTATTCAGTCAGTTGCTAGTGATCAAGGTGTTGATCGCAAAACCATGAGTCAAATTTATCAGTCTTTTGGTACACAGTATGCTGTTATTGCCTTTTTGATTTTTACCTTACTTTATACGCCATGCGTTGCGGCACTTGGTGCAGTGTATCGTGAAACGAATGCAAAATGGACTGTTTTGGTTGCTGTATGGACATTTATAGCGGCTTGGATGTTGGCTACTTTTTATTATCAAGCAACGAATATTTTTATAACACCGGTTGTGTCATTAAGCTGGTTCGTGGGTATTATCATTACCTTCATTATATTATTTATAATACTTCGCCGATCAGGTAAACCCATGCGAAGTTATTACTATGCGACTAGATTGAAAAAATCATGCTAATTGCTTTACGTGATTATTTAAAAGTCATGAAGCGAGCCAGTCTTAAGGATGTCGCTTTACGTTTTGATATACCGGAAAGCGCGGCAGAAGATATGTTAAAATACTGGACGAATAAAGGTTGCATTAAAACGGTTGAGGGCGATGGACCTTCTTGCGCACAACACGCCTGTAATGGGTGTCACCAAAATTGTTGTGAAGCCACCGCTTCATCTTCAATCCATTTACTATACCAATGGGTTGGTTAGTTGTTTTTATCAGTGACGATTATTTTTTGATTTTTAAATTAACTTAAGAAGTCGGATGAGTTCTGTTGCCCTACACAGTCAACGTGCTTTTGAGATCAAATCAATAACGGTTGACTTGGTGTCAATTGTATTAAAATCAACACAAATCGAAGCCATTGCCAGTGCATTGGACAAAAAATTTAATAAAGAAGATAAATCTTTTTTGGTGGCGAGTTTTTTGTTGGACGTGAGTATCGTAAATACGGCTGACAAAATTGATCTAAAAAGCATACTAACTACTTTAAAGCAGCATGGAATATTAATTATGGCGTTGTGCCATCCTGATATTCATTTTGAAGCGATTGCGAAAGTATATGGTTTAGGGTTTTGCCTTCTTCGTTCAACGAATCCACTAACACAAAAAATAACTACAACAGCGATGGTTGTGCGTCATCCCGTGCGAACGGGACAGCAAATCTATGCGCAAGGCAGAGATTTAATTGTATTAAATATTATTAATGCTGGCGCGGAAGTTGCTGCAGATGGTCATATTCATGTTTATGCGCCATTAAGGGGCAGGGCACTTGCGGGTGTAAAAGGAGATAAAACCGCAAGAATTTTTGTACAATCTATGGAAGCTGAATTAATATCCATCGCAGGTATTTATAGAACATTAGATCAAGATTTACCGAACAGCATGTATCACCAGATGATGCAGGTTTATCTCGAAAAAGATCGATTGATGATGACAGTGCTGACTCTGTAATTATTTTTATAGACTGTAAGGAAAAAAATCTGTGGCAAAAATTATTGTAGTGACATCGGGTAAGGGGGGTGTTGGTAAAACGACAACCAGTGCGAGTTTTGCCTCAGGGCTTGCTCTTAAGGGTCACAAAACAGTTGTAATTGATTTTGACGTGGGGCTTCGCAATTTGGATTTAATTATGGGGTGCGAGCGTCGTGTTGTTTATGATTTTATTAACGTCGTAAATCAAGAGGCAACTCTTAATCAGGCACTCATTAAAGATAAAAATGCCGATCAACTTTATATTTTGCCTGCTTCGCAAACACGCGACAAAGACGCATTAACCAAAGAAGGGGTTGAGCGTACTTTAAAAGAATTGGCTGACATGGAATTTGAATATATTGTTTGTGACTCACCGGCTGGTATTGAAAAAGGGGCACTATTAGCACTTTATTTTGCTGATGAAGCGATTGTAACGACTAATCCTGAAATTTCGTCGGTACGTGATTCGGATCGTATTTTGGGAATTCTTGCATCAAAATCTAAGCGCGCCGAAACGAACAAAAAACCAGTTATTGAGCATCTTTTGATTACGCGCTATGCACCTAACCGTGTTCAAAAAGGCGAAATGCTGTCTGTTGAGGATATACAAGAGATTTTGCGTGTACCTCTTTTGGGTGTGATTCCTGAATCACAATCGGTACTCCAATCCTCTAATTCGGGTTCTCCGGCCATTCATTTAGCAGGTAGTGATGTTTCGGAGGCTTACCATGATATGGTGGCTCGTTTTTTGGGTGAACAAAAACCGATGCGTTTTATCGATACACCTAAACAAAGCTTATTAAAACGTATTTTTGGAAAATAGATTATGAACACTTTGATTGATCTTATTTTAAGCAAAGGCCATCTTATTTTTGGCAAACGCCAAGCAAGTGCTAGCATTGCAAGAGAGCGGTTACAAATTATTTTAGCTCACGAACGAGATGGGCGATCAACTATACCGAACTATTTGCCCGCTTTGCAAAAAGACTTAATAGAAGTTATTGCAAAATATATTGCGGTTGATCAAGATAATATTAAAGTAGAAGTGCAAAGCCATGAAAACACCGATGTATTGGCTGTCAATATTGTGCTGGGGGATCCTGAAAAAAACAAAATAGATTGAGTTGCTCAGTTTCATGGTAATTCCGATGAAGATCCTGTAGAATTTGTCTCAAAAGCAAAGTATGGTCTTTTGGTTTTTATGGCCAGGTAGCTCAGTTGGTAGAGCAGTGGATTGAAGATCCTCGTGTCGGCAGTTCGATTCTGTCCCTGGCCACCATAGAAATAAATCCTATCCAATAAGTCATATCATTGTAATGTCGGATTGATCATTTATCTCTTATTTTTTTTGATTTACAAAGATAGCTATTTTTTGAATAATGATTTTGCCGATACTATTCAAATGATGATTTTTATCCAAAGAATCTTCTGATTTTTATTCCTGCGATTTCCAAGTAGTGCAATTAATTATGCTGCCTGCAGGAGTGTATGAGGTTGACTAGCAATCATGTTACCTTTTAGTTAATAGTGTTATGATGACACAGATAAAAGCGGTAAATTTTGGTATTCGGAGAAAAAGCATGTGCGGTATAGTGGGTGCGATAGCTAAACGAGATGTTGTTGAAATCCTTATTGATGGCTTAAAACGTTTGGAGTATCGAGGATACGACTCATCAGGTATTGCTGTTGTCAATCATTCTGTTTTGCATTGCGCTCGTCAAGTAGGTCGAGTCAAACAGCTTGAATCATTGGTCCAAAAAAAACAGATCATCGGTTGCTTAGGAATTGGCCATACCCGTTGGGCAACTCATGGTAATGTTACCGAGCTTAATGCGCACCCTCAAATCTCTAACAACCGTATCGCATTGGTTCATAATGGTATTATTGAAAACCATGAAATCCATCGCGAATCACTCATTAAATTAGGTTACCATTTTTCATCACAAACCGACACAGAAGTCATTGCGCATTTTGTTGATTATTTTTATCAACAATCGAGTGATCTAGTCCTATCTGTTCGCCAAACCGTTGAAAAACTGCAGGGCACTTATGCGATTTGCGTGATGGCAAGCGATAAATTCGAAGAGCTTGTAGTGGCTCAACATGGTTGCCCTTTGTTGGTTGGGATTGGTGAAGGAGAAAATTTTATTGCTTCAGATGTATCTGCTGTGCTTTCTGTAACGAGTCGCATTATCTTTTTAGAAGAGGGCGATATTGCACAAGTTTCATTAAATGCAGTGAATATATTTAATCGCGAAGGTATTGCTATTGCGCGGAAAATTAAACAAAGCGATGTATTGCTCACCTCTATTGAGCTTGGACAATATAAGCACTTTATGCAAAAAGAAATTTATGAGCAACCCGCTGTATTAGCCGATATGATTGAAGTGATTCGAGCCGGTTTTATTCCTGCTTTATTTGGTGCAACCGAAAAAGATTTTGCTCAAATTCAAGGCGTGCAAATTTTAGCTTGTGGTACAAGCTATTACGCCGGCTTAATAGCAAAACATTGGATCGAATCTATTACAAAATTGCCTTGTCTTGTTGAAATCTCTAGCGAGTATCGCTATCGAGATGCTTTTATTAATCCCAATTATTTAGTTGTTACTATTTCGCAATCTGGCGAAACTTTGGATACCATGGAGGCGCAAAAAATTGCTCGATTGCGAGGTCACCATACCTTGCTATCTATTTGCAATGTGAAAGAAAGCTCTATTCCTCGAGCAAGCGATTTTGTTTTTTATACTCAGGCAGGTACTGAAATTAGCGTTGCTTCTACCAAGGCTTTTGTGACGCAATTGGTTGCGCTTTTTGCGCTAAGTGTAACTTTGGGTCGATTACATAAAACAATTACGCTTGATGCCGAAAAAAAATATTTGAAAGCACTCGAAGAGTTACCTGATTCTGTGCAACATGTTTTAAATCTCGCTCCACAAATTGCTGGTTGGGCAACATACTTTGCGCAAAAAGAGCATGCGCTATTTTTGGGGCGAGGAATACACTATCCAGTGGCTTTAGAGGGCGCCTTAAAGCTCAAAGAAATTTCTTACATTCACGCAGAAGCATACCCTGCTGGCGAACTAAAACATGGTCCCTTAGCATTGATTGATGAAAATATGCCTGTTGTTGTGATTGCTCCTAACGATAAACTGCTTGAAAAAGTAAAAGCCAATATGCAAGAAGTGCGAGCGCGGGGTGGCGAACTTTTTGTTTTTGTTGATCAAGAAAGTTGTTTTAGCAATTCTGATGACATGCATGTCATTCAACTATTAAAGCATTTTGATATTTTGTCTCCTATTATCCACACTATACCAGTACAACTTTTAGCCTATCATACGGCTATTGCACGAGGTGCGGATGTTGATAAACCTAGGAATCTTGCAAAAAGCGTGACTGTGGAATAAAAAATAGCAAAGTTGATTGATAATTGAGGCAAATAATTGATGATGAACGTTGCTGTTGTGGTCGGGGGCGATAGCGAAGAGCGAGATATTTCAATTGCTAGTGGCGCTCAAATCACCAAAGCTTTGCGTAGCTTGTCTGTCGAAACAGTTGTGATTGATACATCGCACGGGCTATTAAGTCACGAACAAGAAATTCATTTTTTTAATCAAAAAATACAAGAATCTCCCCCAAAAACACAACAGTTTTCTTGGAAAACATTTATTAACTGTCTTTTGTCAGACAAAAAGATATTGGATCGTATCGATGTCTTCTTTTTAGCATTACATGGTGGATCAGGCGAAAATGGCACACTACAAGCATTTTTTGATTTAATCAAAAAACCCTATACAGGAAGTGGTTTTCTAGCCAGCGCTTGTGCGTTTGATAAAGTTCTATCCAAAAAAATGATGACACTCATTCATATCCCAACACCGGATTGGGTGCTGGCCAATGAAAATTCTATTCCAAATATTCCTAGAGCGTTAAAGGGGTCTTTGATTGTCAAGCCTAGTCAACAAGGATCAACCGTAGGTTTAACAATTGTGCGTCAAGCGGATCAATTGTTAGAGGCGATTTATTTAGCTAAACAGTTTGATTCACAAGTCATTGTTGAGCAGTTTATTGAGGGGAGAGAAATTACAGTCGGTATCTTAGATGGCAAAGCTCTGCCTGCCGGCGAAATTATATTGCCTCCCGATATTGAATTTGATTATTTATCAAAATATCAGCCCAATAAAGTTCAAGAAATTTTTCCAGCAGATATCCCTCAAGTCGTTGCAAACAAAGCGCAGCAATATGCTGAAAAATTGCATCATGCCTTAGGGCTTACTGGTTACAGTCGAACTGATTTTCGCTTAGACAATCAAGATAATCTGTGGTGTTTAGAAATTAATTCTTTGCCAGGAATGACTGAGCAAAGCTTGCTACCTAAAGCGGCAGCCGCTTCGAATATCTCATTTGCCCAGCTTTGCTTAAAAATTTGTGAGTTAGCACTTAAAAGGGCAGTTTGATTGACTTATAAAATATATGGTGATTCAAATTCCTGCATTTTTTTTGCTGCTTCTTGCAAAAGATTGCTATTTTTTGGGGTACATGAAGACAAATATTGCCGCCACCACTTAGCACCTTTTTCTCCATGGTATAAATTTAGTAAGGGTTTAATGATCTGTTGTACTTTAACATCAGGTTGGGTGAGTAATTGTGTTTTAGTGTAAGCGATCATGGCCATTATGATAGATTGTCGTGTCACTTGTTTGAGTGGTTCATCAAAAAAATGCTGATCTATCTTGCTGAATAGATACGGGTTTTGATACGCTTCTCGCCCAATCATGACTCCATCAACATAACGTAAATGCTTGCTTATTTCATCCATAGTGCGAATGCCACCATTGATCACGATAGTGCAGTTTGGATAATCACGTTTTAAGCGATAAACATATTCATAATTAAGAGGTGGCACCGTCCGATTTTTTTTAGGCGATGCTTTTAATAGGGCTTGCCTTGCGTGAATAATAAAGATATGGCAACCCGCATCAAACAATTGACCAACAAAACTGGCCAAAAAATCGTAATTTTCTATGCCTTCAATCCCAATGCGATGTTTAATTGACAAATCAATTGAAACCGTTTGTTTGATCGCATCGACACAATGGATTATTTTGGGTATATCTTTCATTAAACAAGCCCCAAAAAAACCTTGTTGCGCATGAAGTGAAGGGCATCCAATATTTAAATTAATTTCCCTGTAGCCTATTTTTTTAGCAAGATTTGCGCAATAGGCTAATTTTTTTGGGTCATTGCCGGCGATTTGCAATGCAAGTGGTTGCTCAATATCATTAAAATCAATATATCGTTTTGACTCGCCATAAAACAAAGCGTTTGCATGAATCATTTCTGTATAAAGCTTTGTTTGACGTGTCATTTGTCGCATGAAATAGCGATAATGTCGATCAGTCCAATCTAACATAGGCGCAATGCAGATACGCCAAGGCGAATCATCTATTAACATGAGTCAGCGATCAATATTTTTTTAAAAAAACCTATGTATGGTACATTGAGTCCGTAGTTTATAATCGAATTTTAAAAAAACTCACATTGGGATAAACCATGTTATCCAGTATGACAGGCTTTGCTTCTGTTTTTAAAGAATATCCAACGGGTCGCTTTAATATCATTTTGCGCTCAACAAATTATCGCTATCTAGATATTCAACTGCGATTACCAGACCATTTTCGAATTTTTGAACCGATACTGCGAGATATAATTTTGGCAAAAATGGTACGCGGTAAAATGGAATGTCGAATTTTACTGGATTTACCTGTTGAAGAAATAAATGACTCTGAAATTAATGAAGCGTATCTTCATGAATTATTAAAGCTTAGTAATAAAATCCATCGTTTTGATAAAAAACTTCAGCCTCTTAGTATGGGTGAGGTTTTGCGTTGGCCCGGTGTATTGCGTAGTTATTCGATCGATTTTGATGTACTCAAAATACAGCTAATTGATGGGATAAACGAAGCGCTTGAGGAATTTAATCAAAGTCGCCAAATTGAAGGGCAAAAAATACAGCATTTTTTATTATCCCATGTCAAAAAAATGCTTAGCACTATTCAGACTATTGAAAATCAAATACCTCCCATTTTAGAAAACTATACGCACAAACTAAATAAGCGCTTAAAAGAGGCATTGGGGCAAGTTGATAACGAAAGAGTTAAGCAGGAATTTGTATTATTTGCTCAAAAAATTGATATTGAAGAAGAAATTGAAAGATTGCGTATGCATCTTACTGAAGTTGCGCGTATTGCTTCTCAAAATTCTGTAGCAGGCAAACCACTTGATTTTTTAATGCAAGAATTAAACCGCGAAGCAAATACATTGTCCTCCAAATCAGTATCGAGTGCTGTTACGCATCAATGTGTTGATTTGAAGGTATTAATTGAACAAATGCGCGAACAAATTCAAAATATTGAATAATGAATCAGATAGATTCATATAAACAGGGTGAACAAAGCCTATGCCAAAAGCTATTGCGGTAGGCATTTTAATCAATACGCAAGGCTATTGTTTATTAAGTACAAGGCCTAAAGGAAAAAGTTATGCGGGATATTGGGAGTTCCCCGGTGGCAAAATTGAATCCCAAGAAGAGCCTTTTGATGCACTCAAGCGAGAATTAAAAGAAGAAATTAATGTCACCGTTTCTTGCGCAAAACTTTGGCTAACAAAGTCATTTTCTTATTCTTCTGTGACAGTTAATCTTTATTTTTTTCTTGTTTATCGTTGGGAAGGAGAAATTTTAGCCAAAGAGGGGCAATTATTAAGCTGGCAAAATCCCTGCTTGCTGACTATTTCACCTATTCTAAAAGCTAGTCTTGATGTGTTGGATCAATTAACGCATCAAAAAGAATAATGTTTTGTTTTACCTGCCACAAATAAAAATGCAGGGCCTTTTATGAAAGCAAGGTGGCATAACCCAATGTTCAATTAATTGACTGATAATATATTCTGTGGGTAGTGTTAAATCACAAGCAATTGCTAATCTTGTTTTTGCGTTAAATAGCGTTAAGCATTCTCGCAATAGCGAATCGTTTCGGTAGGGTGTTTCCATAAATATGTGTGATGCATCAAATCGATAAACTTCTTCTTCCATATGTTTGAGTTTATTAAATCGCTCCTGTTTGTTTTTTGGCAAATAGCCATGAAAAGTAAAGCGCTGTGCATTCATACCCGAAGCTGCAAGTGCCAAAAAAATTGATGAAGGTCCGATCAGTGGGACAACCTTGTGATGTTTATCATGCGCAAGTGAAATCAGCTTAGAGCCAGGGTCAGCAATTGCTGGATAACCCGCTTCTGACAACAAGCCAACATCATTTCCTTCGTCCAAACAACTGATTAGTTTGATGATATTGGATGAGTTACTATTTTTATCCAATGCAAAAAAATTTAATTGATTGATAGGGCAGGACCAATTAAGTGCTTTAAGATGTGCGCGAGCGGTTTTACAGTTCTCTACTGCAAAATACTTAATAGGAAGAATGCGTTGTCGTTCATGCTCCAAAAGCCAGGCAACATGAGTTGACCCGAGCGATGTTGGAATTACATAAAGTTTTGATTTCATCTGTTTTACTATAACAACTAAATTGTTTTTTTATTTCAATGCATAAGAGTTATGCCTAATTTTTCTATTTTAATTGATGCCACTAATTAAAACATCGCATTTGACTTCATGAAAGGGAACAAAAATAAATATCTCTGAATACGAGAGTTTAATTGCTGATCAATGTCATCAATATATGCAAAATTTAACAAAACAACTTAAGAAGTTTTTTTAGCATAGCATGCATTTGTTTTAAAAAATAAAATTTACCAAACAGTTGTTACTACAAATAAAGCATTTAAGGCGATTTTTTGAGTCAATTTTGTTTTACTTAAAACTAGAGAGTAGGAAAGATTGAAGTACAAATAGTCCGCATAAGGCTTACGCTTTACTTTGACAAGATAGAGAATAAATTGTAGCATGGCGGAGTGTCAGTAAAGCTTATCTTAGAAAGTTTGGTGTGATCAAAAAATAAGTGATGTGACCTAGTTTAAGATTGTTTCGCGGAACTTGAAAAGTAAGGTATTTATCATATGGCTGTTCAACAGAACAAAAAATCGCCTGCGAGACGTAATATGCGGCGTGCGCATGATTTTATTTCGGCGCCACAATTGGCAAGCGAGCATAATACAAGTGAAGTTCATCAGCGTCATCATATCAGTCCCAACGGGTTTTACAGGGGTCGCAAAGTTATCGTTGATAAAAAAGTATCTGATAAAAAATAATCCCATTGATGCATGATTGATTAGGTTAACTTGGTATGGATCTATGGCGATAACGCTTGCGGTTGATGCGATGAGTGGTGATGTTGGTGTAGCCGTTACTGTGCCTTCCTCTGTGCGTTTTTTGCGCGACTATCCTGATGCAAAAATTTTTTTGGTTGGCGACAAAAGAGTGCTTCAAAAAGCTCTTAAAAAATACAATTTACAAGATAAGAGTCGTTTGCAGATATTCCATGCCAGCCAGGTTGTGGGTATGGATGAGTTGCCTCAAGTAGCGCTTCGCAATAAAAAAGATTCTTCCATGCGAATTGCGATTGACTTGGTCAAAGAAAACCAAGTGCAAGCAATTATTTCATCTGGCAATACGGGTGCTTTAATGGCAATGGCGCATTTTATTTTGAAAATGCTTCCCAATATTCGTCGCCCGGCCATTGCTAAACTTATTCCCCGGAAACATGGTGTTACTTGTGCGCTTGATTTGGGAGCTAATATTGACGCAACACCTGAGCAATTATTAAAGTTTGGTGTAATGGGCTCGGAGCTTATGCGTGCAACAGAACAAATTAAAAGCCCCAAAGTTGGCTTACTAAATATTGGCACTGAAAATACGAAAGGGCACGAAGCGATCCAGAAGGCTCATTTGCTCATGCAGTCCTCTGACTTGAATTATCATGGTTATGTGGAAGGAAATGATTTATTCTCAGGCATAGTTGATGTTGTTGTAACAGATGGATTTACCGGTAATGTTGCCTTGAAGACTTCTGAAGGTTTGGCGCGTATGATTTCAAATATACTGCGTGACGAGCTAAGTAAAACTTGGTGGCGTCGTTGCTGTGCTTTGGTATCGTTATCGGCTCTACAAAGCTTTAAAATGCGTCTTGATGCGCGTTGCTATAATGGCGCCAGTCTTTTGGGGTTACAGGGAATTGTAGTGAAAAGCCATGGTGGTGCTGACGAAGTGGGATTTTATTTTGCATTAGTACAAGCCTATACGGAAGTTCGCGACCATATTATTGAGCATATTGCTCAGCATGCTAAAAAGATGTGATAAACGATTCTTTTAATTAAATATCGTACTGTTTCATCCCATGATTTACTCAAAAGTTATAGCAACAGGAGGTTATTTACCTGCCCACCGACTTTCTAATGATGAGTTAGTGTTAAGTGTGGATACCAGTGATGAATGGATAGTAAGTCGAACAGGTATTCATGCGCGCCATGTTGCGGAACCTGACGAATTATCCAGTGATTTGGCCTGCTGTGCAGCAGAAGCACTTTTTAAAAAAATTAATAACCAACGTCATCTAGTTGATCTATTAATTGTCGCGACTACAACACCCGATTCAATTTTTCCAAGCACCGCTTGTATTGTGCAAAAGAAATTAGGATTAAAAGCTAATATTCCTGCATTTGATATTCAAGCAGTCTGTGCTGGTTTTTTGTACGCTTTATCAACAGCTAATGCGTATATTCGTTCTGGTGCAGCGCGCTCCGTTTTGGTCATTGGTGCTGAAACTATGACCAAAATACTCAACTGGGAAGATAGGAGCACCTGTGTTTTATTTGGTGATGGTGCAGGCGCAATTCTATTGGAAGCTTCTTCTGAACCAGGTATTCATCATTGTAAATTAGCTGCAGATGGCAATTACAGTGAAATATTGTCAACACCAGGTCAAATTCGATCCGGAAAAATAAGTGGTTCTCCTTATTTGCAAATGGATGGACAGGCTGTTTTTAAGTTTGCCGTAAAAGCTTTGTCACAAATTGCATTAGAGACCCTAGCAGAAGCGAATATGACAAAAGATCAAGTTAATTGGTTGATTCCCCATCAAGCTAATATGAGAATTATTGAGTCTACTGCCAAGCATCTTGGTTTGCCAATGGATCGTGTTATTGTAACGCTTGCAGAGCAAGGCAATACTTCTTCAGCTTCAGTTCCTTTAGCGTTTGATGCAGCCGTTATTGATGGACGTATCAAACGAGGAGATACTGTGTTATTGGAAGGCATTGGTGGTGGTTTTGCATGGGGGGCAGCATTGTTGACTTTTTAGCTAAAAAAAGCTATTTAGTGAATTACATTAAAAGCTTTTTTGAGGCGGTCCAAAGCTTTTTCTAAAAGCACTGTGTTTGTTGCAAAAGATATTCTAAAATAGCCTTCTAAACCAAAAGCTGAACCAGGTACTACAGCAACTTGATGTTCATCCAATAGATAATTGGAAAGCGCAATATCACTTTTTGCAACAATTTTTCGTTGTTTGACAAGCTGATCAATAGCTTCTTCTGCATTGACAAAAGCATAAAATGCGCCCTGAGCAGGCAAATACTTTAATCCTTGCATTTGATTAAAATATTGAGTGACGAGTTGGTGTCGTATTTTGAATGCATCAAGCATGGGCAGTAAGCAGTCTTGACTTGCATTTAAAGCAACTTCGGCAGCAACTTGAGCAATAGAGCATGGGTTTGAAGTCGATTGAGATTGTATAATCCCCATCGCCTTGATCAAACTATGTGGCCCACCGGCATAACCAATTCGCCAACCTGTCATTGCGTAAGTTTTTGAAACTCCATTGATCAATATCGTTTGTTGCTTTAGTTGGGGTTCTACATTAATCAGATTACCTATCAGCACTTTTTCAAGCAGGATATGTTCATAAATATCATCTGATGCAATCAATATGTTGGGATGCTGTATCAATATTTTCGCAATTGCCTTTAATTCATCAATTGAATAAATAGCCCCCGTTGGATTCGCAGGGGAATTAATGACAAGCATACGTGTTTTAGGAGTGATCGCTTTTTTTAATTGTTCCGGTGTAATCTTATATTTTTTTTCGATACCACATTCAATAAAAACAGATACTCCTTGAGCCACTAACACCATATCAGGATAAGAAACCCAGTAAGGAGCGGGAATAATAACTTCATCACCTGCGTTAAGATAAGCCATGCATAAGTTGTAAAATACATGTTTTCCGCCCGACGAAACAATAATTTCATCTGGTGTATAGATGACGTTATTATCTCGTTTGAATTTTGCAATAATTGCTTTTTTAAGCTCTTCAGTTCCCGTTACAGCGGTATATTTTGTAAAACCACGCCTTAATGCATCAATAGCTGCTGCCTTAATATGTTCTGGTGTATCAAAATCAGGCTCACCCGTTGATAAATTGATCACATCAATTCCATTTTTTTTCATTTGTTGTGCTTTAGCCGCAATAGCCAGCGTTGGTGACTCTTTGATTTTTTTAATGCGCTTAGCAATTTGTATGATCATTTTGATGCATGGATTATTTTAAAAACAACAAAACAATTGTTTATCTTAATTGTTAAAAAAGTCTTCTTCAAGTAGAATTTGTGCCTATCTCATTTCCTCTTAGGCAGTTTAAGTAAACCAGAGCGAGATATATTGGTTTATTTTTTTCTGGTACTTGGCTTTTGTCTAAAACTCAACCGTTTCAAATTTTGTCAGCAAAAAAACAAGGGATTTCCTGCGCTTGTTTAAGTCACAGCGCTTATCATGTTATCGCACATTTACAGCAAAACGGTTTTATTGCCTATATTGTCGGTGGCGCTATTCGAGATTTATTGTTGCATCAAACACCCAAAGATTTTGATGTGGTCACCAATGCAACACCCGAAGTAATTCGTCGATTGTTTCGTCGTTCCCGTATTATTGGGCGACGTTTTCGTATTGTGCATGTGTTAATTGACAATGACATCGTTGAGGTAACGACTTTTCGCAAGGAAGGCACAACAAGCCAGAATGTGCATGGCCGCATCATGCGGGATAACATTTTCGGCAACTGCGAAGAAGATATATTGCGACGCGATTTTACCATCAATGCATTGCTATACGACCCGATAAGCGAAAAAATCATTGATTATCTCGGCGGCATGCAAGATCTTGCTCAACGACAAATTGTGATGATCGGGCAACCCGCTATTCGTTATCAAGAAGATCCCATTCGCATGGTTCGCGCCTTGCGTTTTGCTGCAAAACTACAATTTGATATCGAATCGGTAACACAATTAGCGATTGAACAATATATCCATCTTTTAAAAAAAGAGCCATCGGCAAGATTATTTGATGAAATGCTCAAATGTCTTGTGAATGGTTATGCGCATGACTCAATTGCTTTGTTGGCCCAACATCATTTATTAACCATTATTTTCCCGCTTTTTAAGCGGTTTAGCATTCAAGGCAATGAACCTTTTGTTCGTCTTGCATTAAAAAATACGGATGAGCGCGTTAAATCTCATCAAAGTATATCTATTGGATTTTTGTTAGCCGCATTGATATGGCCTTTCATATCGCAGCGATGGTTACAGATACAAAAAGATGTAACAAAACCCCATACAGCTCTTTTTAAAGCTATCGAGCATTTTGATCACTTACAAAGTAAGGATCCCGTTATTCCGCGCCGTTTTGTTTTGAGCATGAAAACAATATGGTCAATGCAGGCGCAATGGATGTCTTCAAGCACTAAAAAAAGAACACGTTTATTGCACCATCCTTATTTTCGATCAGGATTTGATTTTTTGATATTGCGCACTCAAAATAAAGAAATTGCTGAAAATGTATTGATTGAGTGGGCAGCAAAGCGCTTAATTAACGAGAAAAGCAACCCAAAAATGGATTAGTAGATGGCACTTAAATGCGAAGTTTACCTTGGTTTTGGTAGTAATCTAGACAATCCGATGGAGCAAATAAAATTAGCTTTGAAAGCACTTACCACTCATTCTAAAATTACTTTACTTGCTTGCTCTTCTTTTTATTTAACAAAACCGATTGGTTATATTCATCAACCGGATTACATTAATACGGTTGTTAAAATCCATACATGTCTTGCGCCATTTAACCTATTAAATGCTGTATTAACTATTGAGCAGCAATTGGGTCGCAAACGTCTTTTTAAAAATGCGCCCCGTACAATAGATATTGATATTTTATGGTATCAACAAGTCATATGCCATGACGAAAAACTGATTTTACCTCATCCGCGTTTATTTGAAAGAGCTTTTGTGTTGATCCCTCTTGCTGAATTAGCGCCCGATCTTTTTATTGAACCCTACGGTAAAGTGCAAGAATTAATAAATCGGGTAGCTTCTCAGGATGTAAAGCGATTAGAATGATCTTGTTAATTTTTTTTGGCGATTTAAAACTATGACACAAAAACCTCTTTTGTTGCCATCTCATTATCTTGCGGTAGAAGGGACAATAGGTGCAGGTAAATCGGAGCTTGCTTCTCGTTTAGCTGAGCATTATCATGCAATTTTTATTAAAGAGCGACCCGAGGACAATCCATTTTTATTGCGTTTTTACCGTAATGTAGGTCATTTGGCGTTGGCAACACAGCTATCGTTTTTGCAACAACGAATCAGTATGGCAGAGCAGATATGTTCAAAAAAAATGCTTAATTCTCAAAGAATAATTGTATCGGATTTCTTGTTCGAAAAAGATACTATTTTTGCCAAAATGATCCTAGATGATGAGGAACTTGCGCTTTATAACGATATTGTTCGTAAAATTGAACCCCGCTATCCAAAACCTAATTTAGTGATTTATTTGCAAGCCTCCGAAGAGGTGATAAAAAAACGAATTAGATTGCATGTTGATGACTATGAAAGAATTTTTCCTGAAGGTTATTTGAATCGTATTCATATCGCTTATAGTGAATTTTTTCACCACTACGAGTCAGCGCCACAGCTCATTGTGAATACCGATAATCTCGATTTTAGTCGGGATGAGGATTTTAATTTATTACTCCAGTGTATTGCGAATGCGCAAGGAGTACGTAGCTACTTTAATAAAAATTGACGTCGAATGAATCGTTTTTTTAGTCAATCCGGGGTATTGCTTTTTAATAAGCCATTGGGATTGACTAGCCATCGCGCAACACAGGTTGTTAGCCGATTACTAAATGCAACAAAAGCAGGACATACGGGTTCGTTAGACCCTATGGCGACAGGCCTTTTGCCTATTTGTTTAGGGGAGGCAACTAAGTTCTGCGCTTATTTACTTCGTGCCGATAAAGCTTATCAGGCAACGTTGCAATTCGGGGTGACTACTACAACGGGCGATAAGGAAGGTGAAATACTGACTCAACAACCGGTAAATTTTGATGAAATTGCTCTTAAAAAAGCGTTGATGCAGCATTGTGGAAATATCACGCAAATTCCGCCGATGTATTCGGCCCTCAAATATCAAGGTAAACCTCTTTATCGCTATGCGAGAAAGGGTATAACGCTTGAACGCTTGCCCAGACCGATTAGTATTTATCAGATTGATTTACTTAATTATCAATTTGATCAAGCTACAATCTTTGTGGTTTGTAGTAAGGGTACTTATATTCGAACGCTTGCAGAGGATATTGGGCGAGTACTGGGATGTGGCGCTCATCTATTTGCTTTGCAGCGAGTACAGGTGGGTTCATATTACTTAAAAGATGCTATCACGCTTACTCAACTGAAAAATCTAGCGGATAAAAACCGTCAAAATCAATTGTTACCAAGCGACTCTTTGATTGATCATTTACCTAAAATCACCTTAGACCCAAAAACGGCATTATGTTTTCAGCAAGGTCAAAGAGTATCCATTTCTCATCAAAGTGATGATATACTAGGCGACTTTCGTGTCTATATGGATACAACTCAAACGTTTATTGGGATTGGTAAGATACGTGAAAAGGGCGTGCTGTTACCTGATCGGTTGATGACATTCCCTCATGTCAATTAAATGAAATTGGGATAGATAGTGTTAATTTTTGGAGCATAGGTATGGCAATTAGTGTTGAGCAAAAAGCGGGAATTATCAAAGAATATCAACGAAAAAAAGGGGATACAGGCTCATCTGAAACGCAAATTGCTATTCTAACAGCTCGAATTAATGATTTAACGATACACTTTAAAACCCATCTTAAAGATACTCATAGCCGTCGCGGACTGCTTCAACTTGTTAGCCGACGCAGGCGTTTGCTAGATTACCTTCAACGCACTAATCTTGAACTATATCGCAGCTTGATTACTCGTTTGAGTTTGCGTAAGTAACATTCCTATTAATTATAGTGTGATCAGCGTAGTATTTCTTGCTGTTTGGTATGACTTTATTCGGAGCATCTGAATAATCAACAGTTATTTATTGCGATAAATCGGAGTACAAAAATTAATGTTTAATAAAGTGAATAAGTGTTTTCAATATGGAAAACATACGGTGACAATTGAAACCGGTGAAATAGGGCGACAAGCTAGTGGTGCTGTATTGGTATCAATGGGCGAAACAATGGTCTTTGTCTCTGTTGTAGGTTCAGATAGCATTAAACCAGATCAAGATTTTCTCCCACTTACGGTGGATTATTTCGAGCGCACTTATGCGGCAGGCAAAATACCCGGTGGTTTTTTTAAACGTG